>JACCDN010403003.1_pt1 | contig 37832 bp, 40 predicted proteins | sample 7441691 | NCBI WGS metagenome assembly JACCDN01 (sample SAMN15323439, study PRJNA562643) | freshwater metagenome | isolation source: river surface water | place: USA:Blue River Watershed | collected 2017-08-16
GAGACTCACTGTCGAACGAGCCCCGAGACAGGATTGAACTGTCGACCCCTTCCTTACCATGGAAGTGCTCTACCACTGAGCTATCGGGGCGAAGCCAAAAGGCAACCGCAAAAGATTAGCACTAGCGGTGGGCGCTAGGCAAACGCCAAATCTGAAAATCTAGTGACACAGATTCGTAGCGAATCTTGCTCCCGACAACTCTTAGTTGTCCGTTACCAAATAGGTTCACGGCGTTCTCCGCACCCGAAAGCGCATCGCGTGGAATCTCGATCTTGCGATCCTTACCCCTGGTCGCAATTACCAAGACCGATTCGGTGCGGTTCTCGCGAACAAAGACAAATGCTTCTTTTGAGGTGTATAGCCAGCGCAGTGAGCCATCAACCAAAGCCTTGTGCTTTTTACGAATCGCAGCGAGTTTTGAGTAGGTCTCGATCATGCTCTTGTCATACTCCCGCTCCCCGTTCCAAGGAATCGGAGTTCTGGAGTTTTCACCGACCCAGCCGTCTAGACCAAACTCATCGCCAGCAAAGATCATCGGGATTCCGGGGAAGGTGAATTGCAAACCTGCAGCCACCCGCTGTGAACCAGGTATTGCGAAAGTCTTGAACCTGCCGGTGTCGTGAGTGTCAAGTGCATTTAGGTTGTGCATTCTCACGTGCCAGGGGAAAGTGCCGGCAAAGAGATTGTGTAGCTTCGCAAACTCATGGCCGGTTATCTCTTTACGGCCTGGGCCCAGCTGATTCTCTTCACGCTTTTCTTTCGGGTTCCAAAAAAAGCGCCAGGTGGGTCTTGTGAAATTGGCATAGGTCATCGTGGATTGGTAGCTGTCACCCTCAACAAACTCTGCGGCATCTGAGGTGAACTCACCGATCAAGAAGGTGTCTTTGGAAACCTCGTCCATGGTCTTGCGAATCATTTGCGCAACCTCACGATTGAGGTTTTCCTCGCGAATCTGACCAGTCATGTTAGCGACGTCGATCCGCCAACCATCGAGCTTGTAAGGAGCCTTTAGCCACTTAGCAACCACCGACTGCTTGCCCTGCACAAACCTTTGGCGGAGCTCTTGAGAGTTCCAGTTGAACTTAGGAAGCGAGGGGACTCCCCACCAAGAGTCGTACTTGGTGTTTTTGTCCTGGAAGTAGTAGAACTCGCTCTCTGGGGCCTTGGGGTTTCGATAGGCAGCCAAGAACCACTCGTGCTTGTCACCGGAGTGGTTTGCGGTGAGGTCACCCATTACCTTTAGACCCATCTCATGAGCCTTCTTCACAAGTGAAACCAGCGCCTTGTTACCACCGAGCAGTGGATCTACCTCATCAAAGCTTGAGGCGTCATAGCGGTGGTTTGATCCAGCTGGGAAAAATGGAGTCAGATACAAGATGGTGGCACCGAGTTTTTTGAGATGACCGAGGTGTTCCTCAATACCCTTTAGGTCGCCGCCAAAGAACTGCTCGGAAACTCCCGCTCCTGCGCCGATGACATCGTCTCCCCAATCTTTGGGGATGGCCCATGCTGGCAACTTGCGCTTGTCTGCATCTGCGCTTTTAGCAAAACGATCGGGAAATACCTGATACAAAACCGAACCGGTTGCCCACTTTGGCACCGCTAGATAGCTGTTGATTTTGAAGTCATCACGGTCAGGTTGATCGATTTCGTGAAGGTCGGTGGCATTGAGCCAGTAGCTGAAGCCATCTTCAAGCTCAATCAAAAAGCGGTAGTGAACCTCGGGGTTATACATCGTGATAACACCCTCATACCAATCCCAACCATGTCGGGTGTAGAGCTTTTTGAAAGGTGCAGTCATGAACGCCTCGCCTGAGTCGCTCTGCCTGGCCGCCACCAGCTTGACCTTGCCAAGTGATTGGTGGATGCGGATCTTGAGCTTAACCTTGTCGCCAACCTGAGGCTTCTGGTTTTGAACATAGAGCGAGGAGCCATCGTGGTGCGGCCTAAGTGCCAAATTCAATGCCATTAGCCACTCACTTTCGCTAGGTCTTGAACCATTAGGTCCCAGGTAATTTGTGGATCTTCGTCCGAGGTGAGGATGGTATTCAGAGCCTTACTCCAAGGAGCCCAGGTGTTCTGCATCAGAGGCGAAGACGGCAGTACCACGCTCCAGTCAGCAGCCCTGGCAAAGCCAGCAATCACCGGATCCTGGATGTCCGAGATGACCTCAGCCTTGGCAGGGACTCGACCGGTCTGTTTATAAATCAATAGCTGCGTGGCTGAGTTTGCAAAATACTCCGCAACCTTCTTGGCTTGCTCCTGATTCTGACTCTGCGCCGAAACAAAGATCGCGCGCGAGGTTGCAAAAGATAGCGGTTGCGCTCCACCAACCGAGGGGAAATCATAAACACTCACCGTGAAATTGGCACGGTTCAAAATTTCCGATAGTGCCCAAGGGCCAGTTAGCAAACAGGTCTCTTGACCTTCAACAAAAGCTGCAATGCCCGAGGAGTAATCCAAGGCGGTGAAGAGGCCCTTGTTCTCGCCGAGCCAAGCAGCGAACTCCTTCGATCGAGGGGCTCCAAGACCCGAGGCTTCAGCCCAGTCGCCGGACTCGTCAATCTCCAGAGGGTAAACCTCGAAAGAAGACTGGATCGGGAACAGTGTGTAGGGGTCGCCTCCCGGGGTGACGATGACGTTGTAGCCGGCATCGGTGAGTTCGGTTAGCGATCCAGGCTGAGACTTGAGCTCATCGCCATTGCAAACCAAAGCAAGCGATTCGATGGCATAGGGGATGCCGTAAAGCTGACCTTGATAGCTAGCTCCCTGTAGGACTCGCGATTCAAAGCCTGATTTATCAGGCTCTCCAAGGGTGAGGATTGACCCGGCTTGAGCAAGACGATCTGTCCACTCGGTTGAGCCAATAAACAAATCTGGTGCTCCAGAGGCCAGCTCGGTCTCAACCTGATAAAAGTCCTTTTCCATCACGTTCAGCGAGCCACCAGTGTCCTGCGCATACTGCTCAGCCAAAGTGTCAGCAACCACCATCAGTTCGGCATCAACCCAAATGGTTAGCGCGACGCCATCGGAGGGAGCTGCAGTTTCGGACTGCGCTGGGGCTTGAGGTTGCGAGCAGCCAACCAGCGTCAGGATCGAAACTGAGAGTAGCGCTAGCTTTTTGGCAGGACTTTTTCGCACAGCGATATCGTGTCAGACGAAAGCGAGATTAGGGCTTAGCCCTTGACTGCGCCGCCAGCCAAACCTGAAACGATGTAGCGCTGGAGGGATAGGAAGATGATCACAATCGGAATCGATGCCAGGATCGATCCGGCTGCGAAAGCTCCCCAGTTCTCCGAGTACTGACCTGCGACAAACTGCTGCAAACCAACCGCAACAGTTCTGACATCCATGTCGACCAAGAACAGTCTCGCAAGGATGTATTCGTTGAAGGTTCCGATAAAGCTCAACAGGGTAACCACGGCCAAGACTGGCGAAGCCAGTGGAATGAAGATTTGCCAGTAGGTCTGCATCTCGGACGCACCGTCAATCTTGGCTGCCTCGTCAATCTCGATTGGAATTGAGTCAACGAATCCCTTGAGTAGCCAGATGTTCACACCCATCGCACCACCTAGGTAAACCAGGATTAGACCGGACTGAGTGCCAAGACCAAACTCAGGAGCAAAGTTTCCAATGCCCTCCATGATGATGTAAATCGCGGCAATTGCCAGAATCGCTGGGAACATCTGAATCAGCAGCAGTGCCTGCAAACCAAACTTCTTGCCCTTGAATCTCAGGCGGCTAAAGGCGAAGGCTGAGGCTGCACCAATCACAACCGAGAACACCGAAACCATGCCGGCCACCACGAGCGAGTTCCAGACCCAGGTTAAGAACGGAATGGTTGGGTCATTGAAGAGCTTGTCGTAGTTCACGAACGAAATCTCGTTCGGAATAAACGAGGTCAGCTGGAGCGACCCGGATGAGGCGAACGAAGTCACGATGACCAGGTACAGCGGGAACGCTGCAAACAAGACCGCAAACATTGCGACGCCGTGACGCCATAGGTTTTCTCTAATCCACTTCATTAGATGAACTCCTCCAAGACCTTGGATCGTCTTATGCCGTAGAGCGAGATTGCCGCTACGAGAATGAAGATCACGACCGAAATTGCAGATGCCAAACCAAGATCCTGAACCTGGGAACCGAAGGCGATCTTGTAGGTGTAGCTAATCAAAATGTCGGTGGCACCAGCGATCTCACCGTCAAGGTCATTACGCGGACCACCACCGGTGAGCAGGAAGATCAGGTTGAAGTTATTGAAGTTGAAGGCGAAGGATGCGATCAACAGCGGAGTCAACATCTTTAAAAGAAGCGGCAGGGTGATCTGCCAGAAAATCTGACGACTGGATGCACCGTCAATACGAGCAGCCTCTGAAAGTTCACCCGGAATTGCCTGCAGGGCACCGTTTGAAATCAGATAGAAGTATGGGAAACCAAGCCACAGGTTCACGATGATGACTGCGGCTCTCGCGAAGTTGGGATCTAGGAACCAAGCGATCTTGGTTCCTAGTAGAGCGTTGATGGCACCGAATTCGGTGTCGAACATACCTCCCCAGATCAGGATGCTCATGATCGATGGGACCGCGTAGGGCAAGATGATGATGATTCGGTAGAAACGACGGCCACGAAGTGGCTTATCGAGTGCAAGGGCAACCAAAAGTCCTAGCGAGAACTGAGTAAGCACTGTCAGTACCGAAAACACCATGGTCCAGATAAATACGCCCATGAATGGTTCGCGGACCTTTTCATCGGTCACTAGCGAGACGTAGTTCTCAAACCAGATTGGTGATCTCCAGCCAGGGTTTAGCTTGTCCTCTGGGTCGTCGATGTTTGCATAGTTACCGCGGCCGTTGTCGACATACTTCGCTCCGGTCTGAACCTGAGTGAAGCTATCGGTTGCCTCGTCATAAACCAGTCCAGGCTTAAGCGGGATGGCAACCTCAAAACCTTCGAGAGCCAGGAAGTACTCCCCCGGACCAGCAAACTTGAGTCCTGAAATAGCCTCGCCCTCGGCAGCCAAGCGGTCATCAGTCAGCCTGGTGAACCCATCGGTCTCGACGGCGATACCCAACTCGGGGTCGACGGTTACCTCTTCAGCAGCAAGTGGCTTGAGGTCGGTTTGGGTTGAAAGAAAGAACTCACCCGACAAGTAATCGGTGGCGAGCAGTGCCAGCTCCCCTTGAGAGTCCTCACCGACAATCACATCGAAGGTGAGGCCAGAGTCGTCAGGAACATAAGAGTCCGCGACAATGCGCTCGAGAGCTTGGGGCTTGTCAACATAGTTTCCGGTTTTGAATTGGAAGCCGGACATAACCAACGTGTACGCAATCGGGAGCACCACAAATGCGATCAAGAACAGAATTCCCGGAAGGAAGAACTTCATCGGGATTGAGATTTTGGTGAAGTAAACCAGTGCCAGCGCCAGCATTGACAGTGCGATGAAGCCGGCGATTAGACCCTCCCCGGAGGCAAAAGCGCTCTGAGCCAAAAGACCCAAGAGGGCCAGGGTGATGCTGACAAAAATGATTTTTGCAGTTACTGCCAGCTTGTTTCCGGAGAAGAGTTTCATGATTCCTAAATTGCTTCTAAATGATGATGCTTCGGGGGTGGACTCGGCCACCCCCGAAGCATTCGCCCTCGAATTAGAGAGTCTTCATTCCTGCCACGATGTTCTTCTTGAACAAGGTGTTTAGCTTGGAGACTGCACTTCCTGGAGCAACCTTCTTTACTAGAACGTCGTTCCAGAAGGAAGGTAGAGCGTCCCAGTAAGAGGTGTTGCCAGCGGAACCGTTGAGGATTGCACCGATCTGAGGAACAGATGCGGCACCAGCTGCGCTACCGAAGCCCTTCTGAGCTGCAGAAGACTTAGCTGCTGCTGCCTTGTTGGCTGGTGGACGCTGCTCGAACTTCTGGTAGGCAACCTGGCCCTTCTCGGAAGCGAAGAAGTTGGCTAGCAGTGACTTAGCAGCTGCGTCGTTGCCGTTCTTCTCTGCGAAGGAGGTCAGCATTGCACCGGAAACGCTACCGAAGGCTGCACCGAAGGTGCCCTTCTTCACACCAGGAACAGCCATCAGGTTGTTCATGGAGAAGCCCTTGTCGGCGTAGTCCTTCCACTCCCAGTTACCGATGATGGCGTAAGGAACCTTGCCAGCAAGGAAGTTGTCCTTACATCCGGTGTCGGATGCTGGGAAGAAGCCATTTGAAGCACCCTTTGAGTCAAGGAGGTACTTCTGGATGTTGGTAGCTACAGTCGCAGGAACAGGGTTCTGGCGAGTGTCAACTACTGCGTTGCGGATTGGGTATGCGCCACCACCAAGTGCGCTTAGCACTGAGTGAGCACCCCATGACATTCCACCACCAGCAACACATAGACCAGCCTTTAGGCCCTTGGAGGTCTTGTTAGCTAGGTAGTAGTCGACCATCTCACCGAAGGTGGCTGGCTTCTTGCCGGTCAGCTTGGTGTTTACGAGCATTGCAACGTTGTTCACGTCAACTGGAACACCGTAGATCTTGCCCTTGTAGGTGAGGTCGAACCAGTTGTTTGGGTTGAAGTTCTTGCGGACAGCTGCCGATGGAGTGTAAGGAGCTAGCTTTCCGTTCTGTGCGCCAGTTGCGACCCAGTCGTTGGCACCGACGATTACGTCAGGTCCATCCTTGGTTACGTTGTCAACTGCAGTCTTGAGTGCATCGAAACTGGAGAAGGACACAATCTTTACCTTGTAGCCAGCTACCCACTCGCCGCCCTTTTGGCTGTCAACTGAGCCAACGGTCTTTAGTAGGTTCGGTCCTCGGGACTCATCTGCCCAGACGGTGATCACCTTGTCTGCTGCGGATGCAGGAAGTGCACCGAGCAATGATGAAGCGGCTAGGCCGAGAGTGATGGCGAGGCCAACAATCTTCTTTGATTTCATTTCTCTCCTTTGACGTCGAGGGATACGACGCGCAGGATAAGTAAATCACTCTGTAAACGTTTACAGACAAGAAAAATTGTTATTCAAATTGTAACGAATTGATTACTTTCAATTAGCCTGTTTGCAGTAAACAACTAGCTTTGAGAGGCGCGAGAAAGCGATCGTTTTCTGTAAGCGTTTACAGTTTTTGTTCTTTTTTGGAAGGATTTCCCCATGACTCAGGGAGCCGAATGGTGGCGTTCAGCTGTCATCTACCAGATCTATCCTCGCTCTTTTGCAGACGGTGATGGCGATGGCATGGGTGACCTGCAGGGCATTCGCGAGCGCCTACCAGAGCTAGCCAAGCTCGGCATTGATGCAGTCTGGTGCTCACCATTTTTCCGCTCTCCTCAAAAGGATGCCGGCTACGACGTCTCTGACTACCGTGACATTGATCCGCGCTTCGGAACCCTCAAGGACTTCGATGACCTCGTCGCCGAGGGCAAGAAGCTCGGCATTCGGGTCATCGTTGATCTAGTGCCTAACCACTCCTCAGATCAGCACCCTTGGTTCCAGGAGGCGCTGAAATCTCCTAAGGGTTCGCCAGCGCGTGAGCGCTACATGTTCCGCGACGGCAAGGGTCGCAACGGTGAGCTTCCTCCAAACAACTGGCCATCAGTTTTTGGTGGTGCTGCCTGGACCAGAATCACCGAGCCAGATGGCACCCCGGGTCAGTGGTATCTGCACATCTTCGACTCCTCACAGCCAGACTTCAACTGGGACAACGAGGAAGTCCGCGAGGAGTTCAAGGACATCCTGCGCTTTTGGCTCGATCGCGGTGCCGGTGGCTTCCGAATTGACGTGGCACACGGCCTTGTAAAGGAAAAGGGTCTGCCTGATGTTGAAGAGGCCTCCACCACGATGAGCGGTGAGGAAGAGACCAACAAACCAAAGGACCGCACCAAGCCGCACCCATTCTGGGGTCAGGAGGGTGTGCACGAAATCATTCGTGAGTGGCGCAAGGTCGTGGATGAGTATGACGACCGCATCATGGCTGCAGAAGCCTGGGTGTTGCCGCTATCCAGAATGGCCAAGTGGGTGCGTCAAGACGAGTACCACCAGAGCTTCAACTTTGGTTACCTCGAGGCGCAGTGGAAAGCGGATCAGCTCAAAGAGGTGGTCTCAGAATCGCTGGTTGAGTTTGGCAATGTGGGTGCCCCAAGCACCTGGGTGCTTTCAAACCACGATGTGATTCGTCACGCCACCAGATTTGCCTACGACCAGGTTCCAAAGCAGGGCGATGGCATTGGTCCTGACTACCCACAGCCAGATGTTGCAAAGGGTCTTAGAAGAGCGCGCGCTGCAACCAGCTTCATGCTCGGCCTACCAGGTGGTGCCTACATTTACCAAGGTGAAGAGCTTGGTCTTCCAGAGCACACCACGCTTGAGGGCAAGTACCGTCAAGACCCAACCTATTTCCGAACCAAGGGCGAGCGAGTGGGTCGCGATGGCTGCCGAGTGCCAATTCCATGGGAGGCCGCAGCACCTGCTTTTGGCTTTAGCAAAACCGGAGAGTCTTGGCTACCCCAGCCTGAGCAATACGGCGAGTACGCAAGGGACAAGCAGGATGGCGTTGCAGGCTCAACCCTGGAGCTCTACAAGTCGCTTCTGAAGCTTCGCAAGGATCACAACCTTGGTCTGGGCAGCTTTGATTGGGTAGCGGAATACTGCTCAGAGCAGTCTCTCGGTTACCAGAACAACGACATCTTGGTAATTGCTAATTTCGCCGGCAAGCCAATCGAACTACCTGCGGGTGAGGTTCTAGTAACTAGCCAGGTTGGTCTAGACGGGGTTCTTGAGCACGACCAGGTCGTGTGGATTAAGCTCTAAACGTGCTGCACTCCCCACGACCAGGAAGCGAGTGGTGGAGATCTGGTGTCATCTACCAGATCTACCCACGATCATTCAGTGACGCCAATGGCGATGGCATGGGTGACCTAAAGGGCATCACCCAGAACCTAGTGAAGCTTGCAGAGCTCGGCATTGATGCGGTTTGGCTATCGCCTTTTTATAAGTCTCCGCAAAAGGATGCCGGTTACGACGTTGCCGACTATCGCTCTGTCGATCCGCTCTTTGGTGATCTAAACGACTTCGATGAGTTGGTTGCAAAGGCTCACGAGCTTGGCATCAGGGTCATGATTGACCTGGTACCCAACCACACCTCCGACCAGCACGAGTGGTTCCAGAAGGCGCTTGCAGCAGGACCAGGCTCCAAAGAGCGCAGCTACTACCACTTCAAGCCAGGTCGCGGTGAAAACGGTGAGCTGCCACCAAACAACTGGCAGTCCATGTTTGGTGGTCCGGCCTGGACCAGGACCGAAGATGGCGAGTGGTACGTACACCTCTTCGATTCATCTCAGCCGGATCTGAACTGGGAAAACCCGGTTGTGCAGCAAGAGTTTGAAGAGATCCTAAAGTTCTGGCTCGAGCGCGGTGTTGACGGTTTCCGAGTGGACCAACCTCATGCGATGGGTAAGGCCGAAGGGCTTCCCGACCACCCTTATGTGGATGAAGCAGGGGCTGGTTTTATTGAGGGTCGAGAGAACCCACCGATGTGGTTCCAAGACAGTGTGCACGAGATCTTTAGATCCTGGCGCAAGATTCTCGCCAGTTACCCAGGTGAGCGAGCGATGTGTGGTGAGGCTTATGTTTTACCGCTGAGCTTCATGGCGCTTTGGGTTAGACCAGACGAATTCCACCAAACCTTTAATTTCAGATTCTTGGATGCGGGTTGGGAGAAAGACCGACTGGTCGCTGCCATCAACGAGTCGTTTGAGGCCTTTGATGCAGTGGGTGCTCCCAGCACCTGGGTACTCAATAACCACGACGTGATTCGTCACGCATCCAGATTTGGTGGCGACTATGGTCGTGCGACGGCATCCGATGGCATTGGCCCTGAGAACCCACAGCCCGATAACGCTCTGGGTTTGAAAAAAGCCAAAGGCGCAACCCTATTCATGCTCGGTCTTCCCGGAGCTTCATACCTATACCAGGGTGAGGAGCTCGGACTACCTGAGCACACCACCATCGCCCCGGAACACCGTCAAGATCCGACCTTTTTTAGAACCGGCGGCAAAAGGGTTGGTAGAGATGGTTGCCGCGTGCCACTGCCTTGGGTGAGGGGTGGGCTAACCAACGGCTTCAACCAAACCGATAAAGCCTGGCTCCCCCAGCCAACTCAATACGCCGATCTCGCGAGAGACGTGCAAGAACGAGATCCTCATTCCACCCTCTCGCTCTATAAGAGCGCACTCAAGCTAAGAAAAGAGCTTGCTTTGGGCGAAGGCTCGTTCGATTGGGTGTCTACCGATGATCTTCTGTGCTACCGCAACCAAGATGTCCTGGTCGTGCACAACTTCAGTAAAAACGAAGCACCGCTCCCAGAAGGAGAGCTGTTGCTCAGATCTGGAAGCGGTGCTTTGTTGGCCCCTGACGAGACCGTCTGGATTCTTAGCCGAACTTAGGAGCGGTTAGCTTCTTTCTTGGCCACCAGAACTTGTCACCGGTCATAAACGCCAAGGCCGGAACAATCACGGTTCTCACCAGCAGGGTGTCCAAAAGCACACCGATGCAGACGATGATTCCGATCTGGTAGAGCGCGATTAGCGGCAATACACCCAGCACTGCGAATACTGCAGCCAACAAGATACCTGCCGAGGTGATAACACCACCGGTTGCACTTAGAGCACGAACCATGCCCTCGCGGGTGCCGTGCTTCACGGCCTCTTCCTGTGCTCTCGAGACCAAGAAGATGTTGTAGTCAACACCCAGCGCCACCAGGAACAAGAAGGCGTAGAGGAACACACTCAGATCCAGCGCGGGAAGACCAAGTAGGTTTTGGAAGATCAACCAGCTTGCCCCCATCGCCGAGAAGAACGATGCCACCACGGTTGTGAGTAGTAGCACTGGAGCAAGCAACGAGCGAAGCAATAGGACCAACACCAAGAACACCAGTAGCAGAATCAGTGGAATAACCAACATTTGGTCGTTCTCGTAAGCGGTCTTGACATCGAGCTGCTCAGCATCGAGACCACCAACCAGAGCGTCCGCTGCATCCAACGTTGCAAGCTCGGTGCGCAGATCACGAATTGACTGATAGGCCTCTTCGGATCCGGCAGTTGCATCCAAAATCACACTCAGCGCAACTACCTCACCATTAGTCTCGCCAATGGTCACCTCGGCAACACCGGAGACCTTTTCAGCAATGCTCTTGGCATCGTTCTCTGATCCGGAGTTCACGATCACGTTGGTTGGGGTTGTGGCTCCAGCAGGGAATGCCTCAGCCAGGATCTCTTGACCGAAGACTGCCTCAGGCTTCTCGCGGAACTGCTCGGTTGACGAAAGACCAACCTGGATTCCGGAGGAACCAAGCGATAGTCCAATCAAAACCAAGACACCGAATACCGAGACGACAGCTGGGCGCTTACTAACAGCCTTACCAAGCTTGCCCCAGAGTCCGCGAAGGCTCTTGTTCTCGCCACCAAACTTTGGAACGAATGGCCAAAATAGTCCGCGGCCAAAGACAACCAATGCTGCAGGCAGAACCAGAAGGGCCGAGATCATCGCGATGATGATTCCGGTGGCACAAACCAAACCAAGGGTTCGGTTACCGCCAAGCTCAGCAAAGGTGAGCGTCAAAAGTGCCAGGGTGACCGTTCCACCAGAGGCCAAGATGGCTGGTCCCGCTCCGCGAACCGCGGCGCGCATTGCTGCGTAGCGGTCTTCGTGAAGCAGTAGCTCCTCGCGGTAACGAGCGATCAAAAGCAGTGCGTAGTTAGTACCGGCACCAAAGACCAGGACGGACAGAATTCCTGTTACCGAGCCATCTGGAACCATGCCAAACAAGGTCGCAACCTGACGACCAAGCTGACCGGCCATGCCGTCGGCAACACCGACCACCAATAGCGGGACTAGCCACAAAACAGGTGAGCGGTAGGTAACCAAAAGTAGAACCGCAACCACAATCACGGTTGATAGCAGCAGGGTAAAGTCAGCACCTGCAAAGACGTTGTTTAGATCGGCCTGGAATCCCTCGGGTCCAGTTAAGTAGACCTCAAGACCTGTTGGCATGTCTTCTTTGGCAAGCTCGCGAAGCTCCGCAGCACGCTCTGCCACAACCTCAACCTCGTCGGTTTGCTCGAGCGGAACGGTTACAACGGCAACCTTGCCGTCCTCAGAAACCTGGGCCGGTGGAACAAAGGGCTGCCCCTGAATCTCCAAATTGGTGAACTCAAGGAACTTCTCGTTCACTCCTCCGACTGGCATCTGTGCCATCGGATCGAACTCACCCTGAAGCCACTTCAGCTGCTCCTCGGTGAACTTGGTTTCAGATTTGTAAACCAACACCGCTGCGGTGGCATCAGAGCCAGGCAAGGTCTCAAGCGCTGCGTTTACCAGAGCTGTTTCAGAAGTTGATGGCAAACCGTTAGTCGGTGCGGTCTCGGTGGTTGCAGCTCGCAGTGGCCCAAAAGCCAGACCCGCAAAAACCAAACCGATTAGCAGTGTGACCCATGCGGTCTTTTTGCCGGTGATGAAATTGAGAAGCAAGTTCATAAAAAATCCTAAATTCTTTTAGAAACTAAATTACTTTAGGTCTAAACTAATTCCCATGTCAAACCTTCCCATAGATAAAGAGTTTTCGGGGCAAAGCGATTCCGCTCCAGAACTTATGAGGAAGCTGTTTAAGGCGAATCAGGAGTACAGCCGCATTCTTGGTGGACAGCTTGAGGTAAACCCAACTGACCTCAGGGTTATGGAGTTTCTGATGGAGAACGGTCCAGCCACACCTGGGAGCATCGCGACCGCGGTTGGTGTGACTGCTGGTGCTCTAACGCAAAGTCTCGATCGACTGGAAAAAGTTGGTCACACCAAAAGGGAGCAGAACCCAGCGGACCGACGATCAATCTGGGTGGTTCCAAACCCCAAATCTGTCGAGAGGGCTTGGGCTGAAATTAGACCCTTGATTCAAGCTTCCGCGCAGGTCCTCGAGACCATGAAGCCTTCAGAACGCGATGCGGTAGCGAGGTTCCTGGAGACAATGCTCGAGGCCTACAGAACAAAGCTTGAACAAGAGACTAGGGACTAACCCCTACTAGGCCTTACCAGTTGAAGCATGCGCAGCCGCCATGGCGCGTCTACCCGCTGGCAAGATGACCGCAACCACCGCAATCAGAACTGTTGCTGCGCCGGTGATAATCAAAAGCAGCTCAACCGAAACCACATCAGCTAGTGGTCCAAGCACTGCCATTCCAAGCGGCATTGCCACCGACATCACAATGCCGACAAATCCAAACACTCGACCCTGTCGCTCCGGCTCCACGGTCTGTTGCAGCAGGGTGGTCGCAGAGGTTGAGAAGGCGGGCACTGCCAAACCTATGAAGAAGAAAAGGCTGTAGAAGAGAATCAGGTTCGTGGTGAAACCCATCACGATTGCCAAGATGCCGAACCCGATTGAAGTGCCAATTATGGTCCAGATTCGATCAAGCTTTGGTGCCAGCACCGCCATCAGTGCACCTCCCAAGACCATGCCAACACCGAACGCCAACTCGAGCACTGTCAGTAACCAAACTTCAGAACCAAAGTTTCGAACCAGCATCAATGGAGACAAATTAGATGGAGCCACGATCAACAGGAAGACGATTCCAAAGATTGCCATCACCCAACGAACTAGGTCGTGACTGAAGATGTATTTGATGCCCTCTTTCAGATCGGCAAAGTAAGAAGGCTTTGCCTCATCGGAAGCGCGGGCAAGAGTAGGAACTGCAACCGTTGCTAACAGTGACAAGCCGATTACCGCGGTCACAACATCGATAAACAAGATGCCAACTAGCGACATCGTTGTGTAAAGCCCAGCAGCGGCCACGGGTGCCAACAGAGTGAGTGAAGACTGAATGCTGCTGTTAATACCGTTCACGCGCATCAACTTGTCGGTTGGAACGATCTGTGGCAGCAAAGCTGAAATCGCTGGCATTTGGAAACCGGCTCCAACAGATCTAACTGCCATCACCAAGAAGATCAGCCAGAGATCATCAACGCCGGAGAGCATCAATAACGCAAGCAGGAAAGTCGCAACCGCAATAGCTGAGTCCGAGATGATGATCATGACCTTGCGGTTTACGCGGTCAGCCCAGACGCCGGCAAAAATGGAAACGATTGCCTGAGGTAGGAATCCAAACACTGCAGCCAGCGCCAACACAACGCCCGACTTGGTACTCAAAGTTAGGTGCCAAAAGATTGCATACTGCACAAGGAATGAGCCGAAGGTGGTGATGGTCTGACCGACCATGAAAACAGCAACCTTCTTTTTCCAGGTGGTATTCACAACTTCTGAACTGCCGGTCACTGGGGTTTGAGTTTGATCCATGGTCTGCTCCAGGTCTTTCTTAGATGAAAAATCCCGCTAACTCGAATTGCGTGTTAGCGGGATTTCCCGATGTGGCTAGTGAGGGATTCGAACCCCCGAAGGCTGAGCCGGCTGATTTACAGTCAGATCCCTTTGGCCGCTTGGGTAACTAGCCATGCGCCTAGGCGCAAGGGAAAAGAATAGTCCATTTTTGCCAATGCCACTAGCGGAGCAAACTGTAAAGGCTTTACAGTTACCAATGTGGTTGGAATCATCGAAGTTGCTCAGCACGCAGGCGTGTCTACAGCTACCGTTTCTAGAGCACTGAATGGCAAGAGCCACGTCTCTGCAAAAGCCAGAGAAAAAGTGCTCAAAGCGGCTCAAGAGCTGGGATATGTGGCATCCTCATCGGCCTACACCCTGGCGACCGGACGAGCCAAAAACATTGGCGTTGTGATGCCATTTATTGACCGCTGGTATTTCTCCTCGGTTCTCGATGGCGCTGTAAATGCCATGGTTTCCAGAGGCTACGATGTAACGCTTTACAATCTCTCGGGCGGAGCCATCAACCGTAAGCGTGTGTTTGAAGACCTCGTCTTGAGAAAAAGAGTTGACGGTGTATTGACCGTCGCGGTGAAGCTAACCGATGAAGAGCTAGCAAAACTCACCGCCCTGCAAAAACCAATCGTTGGAATCGGTGGACCGATCCCTGGTGCCAGATCACTCTCTATCGATGACGAGGGCGCAGGAAGGTTGGCAACTTTGCACCTACTCTCCCTTGGCCACACCGAGATCGGCATGATCTCTGGTACCCCGGCTTCTGAAATGGACTTCCACCAGCCCTCGCTTCGTCGCACCGGCTACCAGGAGGCACTGCTTGATGCCAACTTGGATTTCAAGCCCGAGTGGCTAGCTGAAACCGACTTCACAGTTGGTGGTGGTTACCACGCTGCGAAGCAGATGCTTGGCGATCCAAGAAGTGCGCCAACCGCAATCTTCTGCGCATCTGATGAGATGGGTTTTGGAGCGATTCAGGCCGCGCGTGACCTGGGCTACCGAGTCCCGCAGGACATCAGCGTTATCGGGATGGATGGCCACCCGCTCGGCAACTTCTACGGTCTTTCGACGATTGACCAAAACCCCAATGCCCAGGGCGCTAAGGGTGCCAACATGTTGGTTGACATCTTGGAGTCCGGTGATGAGAAACAACCGGTGAACATCGAGCAGCTGACCCAGTGGCCAATCGAAATGATGGTTCGCTCCTCAACCGCGAGGCGTGCACGCGATTAGAATTTCCCGCATGGCTGATTCCTCATTCGACATCGTTTCCAAGGTTGACAAGCAAGAGACCGCTAACGCTTTGACTCAAGCTCAAAAAGAAGTTGAGCAGCGCTATGACTTCAAGGGCACCGACGCCTCCATCGAATTCTCTGGTGAAAAGGTGATGATCAAGGCCAACAGCAAAGATCGTGCCGAGGCAGTCCTGGATGTTTTCCAGAGCAAGCTTGTGAAGCGCGGTATTTCACTCAAGAGCCTCGAAGCTGGCGACCCATACCCATCGGGTAAGGAGTTCCGAATCGAATGCTCAATGAAAAACGGCATCGACCAAGAGAACGCCAAGAAGGTTTCCAAGATCATTCGCGACGAAGGCCCTAAGAGCGTCAAGGCTCAGATCCAGGGCGATGAACTGCGCGTTAGTTCAAAGAGTCGCGATGACCTGCAGGAGGTAATTGCACTTTTGAAGGGCAAGGACCTACCGGTTGATTTGCAGTTCGTAAACTACCGCTAGCCCATAGCTAGGTAGCCAACACCATTTCCTGCGACCGAGAACAACCGCGCATCGGCGAAATAACAGGCTTCACCACGACTTAGAGTCAAAACCTCGTCTTTGGAAGTTGAGATGGTGATTTCACCCTCGGTGCAAACCGCAATGGCACTGCCCTTGAGCTCCAGATCGATAAGCAAACTGCTGGCAGTTGGTGAGAGTCGATAAACCTGAAAGTCGTCTAGCGGAACCTGAAAATGCGTAAGCCCCTGAGCCAACTGCTTTGGCTTCAAGACTGGATCTGGTAGCTCGGTGTAGTCGAGAACGCGCTGGAGTTCTTTGACATCAACTGGCTTTGGGGTTAGCCCGCCACGCAGCACATTGTCGCTAGATGCCATCACCTCAACACCCAGGCCGAACAGGTAGGCGTGGATGTTGCCTGCTGGCAAGAACATTGCCTGCCCCGGTTCTAGGGTGACAAGGTTCATCAGGACCGACATCAAAATACCCTTATCCCCCGGATATAAATCAAAGAGCTCTTCTATCAAACGAGAGCGCTTTCGACCGAGCACGGTTGCGTTGGCAACCAACTGGGTAACTGAAGTGTCGGAGGATTTGTAAATCCAATTCACCGCACCCTCAAGACCCATCGACTGATAGTCACCCCAAAGGCCAGCTAGGTGAATGCTGCTCTGCGCTAGGGCCTGAAGATCAGCTTCAAGCTCGGCCCGCTCCCTAAATCCACACAGTGCTCGAAACTCAGTGAGCGCGATGATCATCTCGGGCTTGTGATTGGCATCCGAATAGGACTGGTGGTGCTGGCCAAACATCGCCTCGGCGCGTGATTTGCTCGGATGCGCCTGGATCGATAGAGGGGATTGCGCGGCCAAGAACTTCACCATGAAGCCAAGCTCACCAACGCGATCCCGGAGCGAACCGCCCACTACATCGTCAACCTGCGCAGGCGAAGTCGGGTGAGTTCCGAACCAAACCTCAGCCATTGGCTGATCATCAAATTGGTAACCCAGGTAGTCAGGCATCAGGTCTTTGGAACCCCAGGCGTATCGCATGGGTTGGTTCGTGATCTTGAGAAGCGTCATGCCTATCGATCTCTTTGTTCGATGACGATAGAAATTGGGCCGGTCGGTGGGGCAGCGCCCTCCAACTCAGAAACCCTGGCTCGCTTAGCGAACACACCCGCGATAACACCCGATCCGATCGCCAAAACAATTGGGAAGAAGAAGGCTAGTGATAGCCCAACCCCTTCAACCGTTGCACCCATCAGCGCCTTAGCAAAAATTGCAGTTGTGGAGTTCATCAGGCCCAGGCGAGAAACTGCCCAGGATGTTGAAACACCAGGGATGTGACCAGCTGCCGAATAGAACGCGGGGCTCACTGGAGACAATCCAAGACCCGCCAGGCCCCATAGAAACACCGTGACCAAAAGCCCAAGCCCCGGGCTAATCTCGGCGAGCATGCCCGAGAAAATCGCCGAGAGTGCCAGGGTGACAGCGGCCAAGAATGAGCCACGAGAGGCGATGAAGTGCGGGTGGTAGGTCTCAGCTAGTCGAGTCATCGATAGCCGACCGATGATCATTCCGATCATGAATGCCGCAAACGGCATGGACCTCAGTGCCACCTCGAGATTCAAAACATCTCTAGCAAATACCGCCGCCCAGTCAATGACCGCAACCTCTGGGTAGATGCCGCAGAACAAGCCGGCAGCCAAGAGCCATAGCTGTTGAGGCATTTGCCAGAACCGGCGCTTCACCAACTGCGCCTTCTCATCAAGGTGGCCGTCCTCCTCGGATGACAAAAGCCACCTAAGCGAAAACTCAAAGATGATCAGAGTGATTACTGCGACCACGATCAAGAAGATCTCTAGGGTCATGAAAACGGTCGAGAGTGCACCGGTGATTGCGGCACCTACGGCTCCCAAGCTCCAACCGGCATGCAGTCGACCAATGATGTTTTTAGTGATCTGCTTTTGAACCATCACCGCGTGAGAGTTCACCGAAACACCCAGTAGCGACATAAAAAAGTTAAAGCCGGCGTTTAGAAAGAACCAAACCAGTGGATCGTTACTCCAGGCCAGCGATACGAGCATCAGCAAGCCGCCGTAGTTGGCGAAGCGAATGATGGTGCGAGAGCCAAAACGCATCATCAGTCTGGATGCGAAAAAGAGCGGGGTGATGGATCCGATTACACCAAAGCCAATGATTGTGCCCCAGGTGGCAAAAGAGACATCGAGTCGATCAATGTATTCGGGAACCCAGGCCACTGAAGCCAATGCGGCATGACCCATGAAGACAAAGACCGCAAGCATTGCGATCTGAGCTTTGCGAAGCCTGGCTCCAGATAGGCGTTGCAACTAACTACTCACCCTTCGAGATCGCAACCATCTGCGATCTATCGAAAAGCTTAATTCTTTCGCGCCCTTCTGCCTCTCCGAGTGAACGTTCGTTTGCATCAATCTTTAGCCAAGCTGGCCAGCCCACATAGTCAACGCCCCTGGATTCCAAGGTGGCCACAACATCTGCTTCGCCAGGCTTGGATGGGTTCCACCACAGCGTCCGATCGGCGATGACGTGACCAATGGTTTCGATGGCATCGGCCTTGGTGTGACCAATCAATCCAATCGGACCGCGCTTAATCCAACCGGTGCAGTAAACACCTGGAATCTGGTCACCGGAGTCGTTTAGAACGCGACCCTCAGAGTTCTTGATCACACCGTGCTTGGAATCAAATGGAATCTCATCAAGCGGTGATCCAAAGTAGCCAACCGCGCGGTAAACCGCCTGCACTGGATAGGTCACAAACTCACCGGTTGGCTTTACGTTTCCAGTGCCGTCCAACTCGGTGCGCTCAACCTTCAAAGCAGCAACCTTGCCATCCTCACCAATCACCTCAACCGGTGCGGAGAAGAAGTGCAGGTGCAGCCTGCGCTCTTCATAACCCTGTGGATTCTCACGAAGATCTTCAAGGGTTTTCACCATGACACGAACCTGGTTGTTGGAATCAATTGCAGCCTGAGAACCATCGTCGTATTTGAAGTCTTCGTCATAAACGATTGACTGCACACCCTCAACATGCAGTGCCTCGCGAAGCTCTAGCGGAGAGAACTTAACCTGAGCGGGACCGCGTCGTCCAAAGACGTGAACGTCGGTCACCGGTGAGGCCTTAAGACCCTCGTAAACGTGGTCTGGGATGTCGGTCGAGAGCAAGTCATCTGGGCTCTTGATCAGCATGCGGGCAACATCCAGTGCCACGTTGCCGTTACCGATGACCGCAATCTCTTTGGCGTTCAGCGGCCAGGTCAGCGGAAAGTCTGGGTGGGCGTCATACCAGTTCACAAAGTCCGCCGCACCGTAAGAACCATCCAGTTCAACGCCTGGAATGTTCAGATCCGCATCCTTAATAGCGCCAGTTGCGAAAATTACCGCGTTGTAGTGCTCCTTGAGTTCATCAAGGGTGATGTCGGTTCCATATTTCACATTGCCGAAAAAGCGAATGTCGCCTCGGTCAAGCACCTCGTAGAGCGCACGAATAATGCCCTTGATTCGTGGGTGATCGGGAGCAACTCCGTAGCGAACCAAGCCGTATGGTGCAGGCAACAGGTCGAAGAGGTCAATGGAAACTTCAAAGTCTCGCTCTGCCTTGAGAATCAAATCTGACGCATAGATACCAGCTGGGCCAGCACCAACTACCGCAAGTCTTAGCTTTGACACTTGTAACTTCCCTACTTATCCCTTGCGGTCAACAACCGCATTTGCAAAAGCAATCAATGCATCGCGAACACTGCCCGCTGGCAATTGCGAAACCGCTTCAATCGCACTATCTCCCCATCGGACAGTCTCGGCTCTCGCCTGTGCCATAACGGGGTGAGCGCGAAGCTCGGCCAAAACCGACGCCAACTCAGACTCCTCAAGACCGCCGGTGATCTTGGCGTGGAGGTCTTTTGAGGCCTGGTCTTCATACTTTGAAAGCAGTAGCACCGGAAGAGTTGGAACACCAGCAAGCAAGTCAGTTCCGGCAATCTTGCCCGATTGCTCCTTGGTGGATTCAATGTCAATTAGGTCATCCACCAACTGGAATGCAACACCGATTCGCTCACCAAAGAGCTGAAGCGGTTCCTGCAATGACTTGTCGGCACCAGAGAGCAGAGCTCCCAATCTTGCCGAGAGTGCAATCAAAGAACCAGTCTTATCGCGCAGCACCTCTAGGTAGTGCTCAAGTGGATCCTGTCCCTCTGCTGGACCAATGGTCTCGTGAAGCTGACCGAGCACAAGCTGCTCGAATACCTTGGCCTGCAGCTTCAGTGCCTCTTCACCCAATCCAGAGACGATATTGGAGGCGCGAGCGAAGAGTAGGTCACCGGTCAAAATTGCAACGTTGTTGCCCCAGACAATGTGAGCTGAGTCAACGCCGCGACGCTTCGAAGCCTGATCCATAACGTCATCGTGATAGAGGGTTGCCAGGTGGGTGATTTCCATCACGACCGCCGCATCCAGCACATCTGGCTGGTTTGGATCGCCAAGCTCCGCGGTCAGAAGCAGTAGCACTGGGCGCAGTCGCTTGCCACCAGCTCTGGCTAGGTGAGAGGCCATCGACTCGACCATAGAGTCGGTGTGCTTAGTGGCATCAATTAGCTTTTGCTCAACGATTTCCATGCGAGCTTCAATGTTGGAAAGCAGCTTGCGGTCACTGACCAAACGCAACTGAGATGGCAGCTTGATCATGGCTTTACCGCCGTGTGCAATGCAACGATTCCCAAACTCAGGTTTCTAAACTTCACGTCTTTAAATCCAGCCTTTTCGATATCCCTAGCCAGACTCTTTTGATCGGGCCATGCCTCAATGGATTCAGCTAGATAGTCATAGGCTTCTGGGCTCTTGCTAAACAGTGCTGAGAACTTAGGCAGGATGTGCTTTAGGTACAAGCGATAAAACGGGCCAAATACTCCCGATACTTTGGAAAATTCACAAATTACTAGTCGACCGCCAGGCTTGAGCACCTTCAAAAACTCGGTAAGTGCGACTCGGTGGTCTTGAACATTTCGAAGGCCAAAGCTCATGGTGACAACATCAAACTCTTCGGCCTTGAATGGGAGCTTCATCGCATCGGCAAAGGCAAACTCAAGTTCTGGATAGCGCTTCTTGCCCTCTTCGAGCATGCCCTTTGAAAAGTCTGCGGCTACCACACTAACGCCTGGCTTCAATAACGCCATTGAGCTGGTGCCAGTGCCGGCAGCGATGTCGAGAATACGCTCACCGGACTTTGGAGAAATTGCTTTACGAACCGCACCTCGCCAGAGTCTTGCTTGACCAAAAGAGAGTAGATCGTTGGTCTTGTCATAGGAGTGTGCGACTGAATCGAACATAGCCGAAACCGCCTCAGGAGATTTAGAGAGGTCGGCTTTAGTCACCCCAGAAGTCTAATCGGGCTGGGACTCTTTCGCTCCCTGAGCCAGGGTATAGATGACCAGGGCGACAGACCCAAGTCCGAGTGCCACAACAAGTGGAGTGGTGGCGTTCACGAACTTATCCGCTGGAGTGAGGGTGGAAATTTCAATCTTGCTTAGATCAACTGGATCCTGAGCGTGCGGGTCAATCATGGTGCCCACCTCGGCGGGCGGAATCACGCTCTCGCGATCATCCGCGTTCGCAATGGCCGCGGTGGCACCCAAAAGTGGAAGCAGCAAAAGGGTTAGGGCAGTCAGTTTTACTCGCACCAGCACTCCTTTTAGACTTCCTAAAGAATAAGCACGCTTCCTGAATGGTTGCTACATGTGCTTATAAAAACTAAGGATTCCAATGGCGCTTAAGGTTCGCTCTTTCTTCGCGCCAGCTGCACCGGTTGAAAACCCAGATCAGGTTTTCCTGCGCCAGGGAACTGAAATCTATGGCGAGGGCATTTCCCTGAGAATCTCGGCCCGAGGTGAGAAGCGGATCTCTGAGCTATCCAATCAGTTTCAACAAATTGCCGCAGAGGCTGAGATAAAAGATGAGGTTCGACTAGCCGGTAGCGGACTTTTTGGTTTTGTCAGCATCACCTTTTCTTCAAGTAGCGAGTTTGAATCCGCGGTCGTAATCCCAGCCAAACTCACCGTGATTCGAGATGGGGTTAGCTTCATCACGGAGATTTCTGAGGTGCCGGAAAAACAACCGAAGAAAACTCCGAGCGGGGTATTTCTGCAAGGTGACCAAAGCGCATCTGGTTTTATCGCGGCGACCAAAACTGCAATCTCAAGAATCAATGAGTCGGCTCTAGAAAAAGTAGTGCTAGCACGAGACCTAGTCATGCCGCTCAGCGGTGAGCCGGACTTGCAGCCAGCAATCGAGCGATTGCACTCCCGCTATCCACATTGCTGGACCTATCTGGTTGAAGACAACTTTGGAGCATCACCCGAGCTACTACTCAGGGCGGAAGCCGGAGAAGTTTCAGCCAGAGTCTTGGCCGGCACCGCGGGTCGCGGCACCGACCCAGATGTTGATCGAGCAATCGCCGAGGGCCTGAAGCACTCAACCAAGAACCAGCACGAGCACAAGTTTGCCGTTGAGTCTTTAGTTCAAACGCTCAGCAGTGTTTGCGAAAACCTAGAAACCGATGAAGAGCCTTTTTCTCTTGCCCTGCCTGACCTCTGGCACCTGGCAACCGACGTCCGCGGCAGATTGAAATCAAACGTCACCCTGCTAGATGCAGTTGAGCTTTTGCACCCAACCGCAGCCGTTGCCGGTACTCCAAGAGTTCAGGCACAAGAGCTGATTTCCGAGCTAGAACCATTTGATCGCGGTGGCTATGCAGGACCGGTCGGTTGGATCACGGCCGATGGCAGCGGCGAGCTAGCGATCGCATTGCGCGGTGGTCGCATAGAGCGTGAACCAGCACTTCAGATACGTGCTTTTGCCGGTTGCGGCATAGTCGCAGAAAGCGACCCCGAGGCGGAGCTTGCCGAAACCGAACTGAAATTCAAAGCAGTCCGATACGCCTTTGGCAACTAAAGCAAGCAGTCAATGAGCACAAAACCCTTCAGATTTAGGTGCTGATCCAGTTCCGCAGGTGTGGTTTTGAGGTAGTGCCAGCCGTAGCTCAGTGCCAGCGCCTCAAGGTTCACCGCTTGCGGTGTAGTGAATAGCAAATCAAAGTCTGGTTTTTCCAGAAGCTGTGCCATCTCGAGGTGAGAGAAGATCGCTCCGCCGTGATCGTTACCCACAACCAACTGAACATTCAGATCTCCAAGACCAGAGAGATTGAGCCCAGAGGCATCATGCAGCAAAGTGAGGTCGCCCATCACAGCCCGCACCTGGTTACCTGCTTGGGCAAGCCCGAGTGCAGTTGAAACAGTGCCATCGATTCCAGCAAGACCTCGAGATGCGAAAACGTTTAGGTCTTTACCCTCAACCACGCGTTCCGCCACGCGAATAAGTTCAGATGCACCAAATAGCAAACGATCATCACCTGATGTCGCATCCCAAACCTTCGAAACCAGGGTGGCCCGATCTGATTTCTCTGGTTCACTTTCCCAGCTTGCAAACCAATCCGCAGATCCTTGACCAATGGGGACTAGTCGATCGGCAAAACCCTGAGCTTTATCAAAGACGTCAAAGCTTTCGTAGTTCTTGGGCTTCTGCACCCAGTACTCGGTGTTTCTCAGTAGGTTCAGTACCGGCCGAGAGAGGGTGGGTTTTCCAAAAACGAAAACCTGGTCGATCTGAGTGCCGAGCTCGGAGAGCTTTGAAATGTAGTTGGTGACACTGTCTTGAACCCTGGCTCCCGAGGAGGGTTCAGCCAAAAGTGGCAGCTTGGCTGCCTTGGCAAAGTCGCTGGCGGTCCTACCTGCTCCCGCACCCGCAATTACAACGGCGTGGCTTGAAACCACGACATCGAGTTCACCGAGGTGATTCAGACGTCGAACCGGTTCGGGTTTTGTCACAAATTCAAGTGCGCTTGGTTGTGAGCTTGAAAGTGGTTCCGCAAACTGAATGTTGACCTGAACCGGTCCCGGACGCTCTTCACCGCCAACTGCCAACTCCACTGCTCTTTTGGCAACCAGTCTTGGGTCGGCGCTGGCATCAACATCGATGCAGTCTCGAACTGCATCGGCAAAAATGCCATTTTGATTGGTGGTCTGATTTGCGCCCTTGCCACGAAGTTTTGCGGGTCGATCCGCGGTTAGCAGGATCATTGGAATACCAGCGTGATGGGCCTCTAATACTGCAGGGTGAAGATTTGCGACCGCGGTGCCGCTGGTGGTAATTAGCGCTACCGGGTAGTTATCACCGAGAGCACGACCCAGGGCCATGAACCCCATCGATCGCTCATCAAGGCGAACGGTTAGATCCACCAACCCAGCCTTGGCTAACTGGTTTACGGCGATTGCCAAAGCCTGAGAACGAGCGCCTGGGGCTAGGTAGAAGCTTTTGACTCCGAGGTTTTGAAGCCCTGCGACAAACTGGGAGGCAAAAAGCTGAGAATCGCTCACTTAGTTCGACTCGTCCTTGTTGTCGTCGTCTTCTTTGCGAAGTTTCTTATCAAGATCACGCAGGAAATTTGGGTCATCATCTGGTGCGACGGTCTTGCGCTTCTGAGGTTTTGGTCCTCGGCCCAATGGGCGACCAACCATGAGGTAGAGAAGCCCTCCGAAGAATGGAACTGCGATGCAGAGCAAAACCCAGGCCCACTTTGGCAACAATCTGACCTCGGCCTTGTTCGCGCTGGCAGCAAACACGGTCGTGAAAACTGTGAAGATCACGAGAAATGCAATTGTGAATACTGCGACTCTGGACATACCTCAACCCTATCTAGTTGCTGAACTTAGACTAAAGACATGAAAAACCCTTGGCTGAGCTACTCGATCCTGCGACTTGGATTATTCGCACTGCTGTTTTGGGCTTTCATGCTCTTAGATTTCAACCCCTTTTTCTCGGCGATTATTGCCGCCAGCATCTCGTTTGCAATCTCGCTGATTTTCTTGGACAAACAGCGTCGCGCTATGAGTGAGCAGGTTGCGGCGAAGCTCTCTAGAAACAAAGAGGGAAGCTACGAAGACCCGGAGAGCGATCTAGAAAACGAGATTCTCGATCAATCAAAAGTTGACGAGGACCAGTCCGGCTCCGACAAGTAAGCCGTAGCCCAAACCGGCGTAGCTCGTTAGCTTTAGCCCGGTGATTAGTTCCTTCGGAGTCCTACCACTCAGGGCAATGCCCGAGATCGGCACGAGCAACAAAATGTTCAAAAGTCCAAGTAGGGTCGCTGGATAAATCAAGATCAGCAGGATGTTGATCGCTAGTGGGATGTAGATCAAGAACAAGAACAGCACTCGCGAGCGCCGATCCCCCAACCTAACTGCCAGGGTCTTTTTGTCGGCCTTGATGTCGGTATCGATGTCTCGAATGTTGTTGATCAACAGCACAGCAGATGCGTAGAAGCCGGCGGCACAACCCAGCACCACCGCGAGCGGGTCAACGCTCAGAGTTTGAATGAAGTTAGTTCCAACCGTGGCGACCAAGCCGAAAAACACAAACACCACGACTTCGCCTAGCCCTGCGTAACCGTATGGGTGCTTACCCCCGGTGTAATACCAGGCAGCCAAAATTGCGAAAGCGCCCAGTGCCAAAAGCCAGTACTGCTCTGTAGCGATGACCAGCGCAAGCCCAACCAAAGCCGCCAAGCCAAAGAACACGAGTGCCACAAGCTTTACATCGCTTGCTCTCGCCTCACCAGAGCCGGTTAGGCGTTTGGGCCCAACTCGGAACTCATCCGTTCCCCTCACTCCATCTGAGTAATCATTGGCGTAGTTGACTGCGATTTGCAAGAACAGGGCGACTAGCAATGCCCCCAGGGTCAACAGCGCATCAAAGCTCTGAGTCGCCTCAGCGGTCGCTGCACCCAGTGCCACCGGTGCAACCGCAAGCGGCAAGGTGCGAAGCCTTGCTCCTGAAACCCAACTCTTTAGATCTGCCATAGCGAAATGCTAGCCTGCCAAAAGTCTTTGAACTTCAATCAGGTCTGGCTTACCCGATGAGAGCCTAGGTATCGAAGTGAGCTTGAGAAGCCGCTGTGGTCTGGCTGCAATTGTCAGCTCCTCCAGCTCATGAAAGTCGCGCTCGCCACCTACATAAACCAAACCAACCGATTGACCCCAATGGCTTTCAATCGCAACCGCACACACCTCTTCGACGCCATCGAGAGCGAGCGCAGCCTCTTCAACGCGATCTAGCGACACCTTCAACCCACCCGAGACAATCACTCGGTCTGCTCGCCCAATAACCTCGAGTCTCCCGTCGACAAATTGCCCGAGATCGTTGGTGAGAAACTCATCGTCGAGATCTTCAGCGAGGGTTGGACCTGAGATGGCAATTCGCTCATCGAGCAACCGAACCGTAACTCCATCTAGAGGCACTCCGTCGTAGACGCAGCCGCCACAGGTCTCGGTCATGCCGTAGCTCACAATGACATTCACTCCCATGGTTTGTAGCTCCAGCACATCTGCCCAGTTCGGCTGTTGCCCACCGACCAAAATCGCCTTGAATTTACGAAGTTCCGAAAATACGAACGCGTCCTCACGCGCAGCTTGCAAAAGCTTGCTCAACTGGTGTGGGACAAGTGAGGTGTAGCGATCTTCGGTCATCAATGCGGAACCGCGGACAAATGCCTCGGGTGTAAACGGGACCTGGGTGTTCATCAGAATCGGCTGAGTATCGGCAACCACAGATCGAATCAAAACGTTTATGCCGGCGATGAAGTTAGTGGGCAATGCCAATAACCACTGGCCACTTCCGATGCGCTTGGCAGAAGCATTCGCACTTGCCAACAGCGCATCGGTAGAGAGTGAAATGCGCTTTGGAGAACCCGTCGAACCGGAGCTCTCAACTATGAATCCGATGCGATCTGACACCTGGTCTGGCAATCCGTGCACCTCAGGCATTACCCCAAGGACTTCAGCCGGGGTAATAAACCCAGCAACCGCTCCATCTAAAACATCAACCGCTAGTTGCAGTGCCCTAAAGCTGTCATTGGCTGGAACAAGTTTCAGCGGCTTCATTAGAAGTGCCAGGGGTAGTCAGACCAGTCAGGCTTGCGCTTTTCCAAGAAGGCATTCTTGCCTTCAGTCGCCTCATCGGTTCCATAGGCCAAACGAGTTGCCTCACCGGCAAAAAGCTGCTGTCCTACCAAGCCATCGTCAACCGCATTGAATGCGTACTTCAACATTCGAATCGCAGTTGGAGACTTGCCCAAGATTTCCCTAGCCCAGGCAATGCCCTCGGCCTCGAGCTGAAGGTGTGGCACGACCTTGTTGACTACACCCATCTCATAGGCGCGCTGCGCGTCATACTCAGCACCTAAAAAGAAAATCTCGCGAGCAAACTTCTGACCGGTTTGACGGGCCAGATAGGCGGATCCGTAACCGGCATCAAAGGAACCAACATCGGCATCGGTTTGCTTGAATCTTGCAAACTCTTTGGAGGCAATCGACAGATCGCAAACCACGTTCAGTGAGTGTCCGCCACCTGCAGCCCAACCGGAAACCAGTGCGATTACAACCTTGGGCATAAATCGAATCAGTCGTTGCACCTCAAGAATGTGAAGCCTGCCGGATGAGGCATCGCCATACTCATAGCCCGCCTTGCCGCGGACTCGCTGGTCGCCACCGGAGCAGAACGCCCAGCCGCCATCTTTTTCGCTTGGCCCGTTGCCGGTTAGCAGCACAACACCGACATCTGACTGCATGCGAGCGTGATCGAGTGTGCGATAGAGCTCATCCACGGTCTGCGGGCGGAAAGCATTTCTTACCTCGGGGCGAGAGAACCCAACCCGAACAACACCCAGTTCAACGTGGCGGTGGTAAGAGACATCTTCTAAAGCTTCGAAACCGGGCACGACTTTCCACTGCGTGGCATCAAAGAGCTCGGAGACCTGATTGGGCATGCACCTAGACTAATCGCGTGAATGGTGGGCTAGGAAACTTTTGGGTTGTCAGCATCCCGATGCGCACCAAATTTCGCGGTCTGCAAAATCGTGAAGCCTTGCTTTTCAAGGGAGAACGCTGGGCTGAGTTTTCTCCCTTCTTGGAGTATTCAGACCAGGAGTCGGTAACTTGGCTTAAGGCAGCAATCGCATTCGCAAACGACGAACTCCCTCCCCTAAAGCGCGATCAGATTCGGGTCAACGCAACCCTGCCAGCGGTGGAAACCGCTGAGGTGGCATCAGTGCTTTCGCGCTTTGAAGGCTTCGAAACCGTCAAGGTCAAAGTTGCGGAAAAAGGTCAATCGCTTGTCGATGACTTGGCCAGAGTGCGCGAGGTCGCACGACTCTACCCAAATGCCAAACTGCGACTAGACGCCAACGGCGGCTATTCAATGGACCAGGCACTGCAGCTGGTTCGACAGCTGGATGGTATCAACATCGAGTATCTGGAGCAGCCGGTTGCGACTATCGAGGAGATGGCTCAACTCAAGACAGAGCTCTCAGGCTCGATAAAGATTTGCGCGGATGAGTTGATCAGAAGAAGCAATGACCCACTTGAGGTTGCAAGAGCGGAAGCGGCTGACCTAGTGATGCTCAAGGCGCAACCCTTAGGCGGCATCGCCGCATCCCTTGAAATTGCAAACTCGATTGGGCTCGAGTGCGTGGTCAGCTCCGCGATCGAAACCTCGGTTGGCATTTCAATGGGAACCTATCTCGCCTGCGCCCTAGATGATCTGAACTACGACTGCGGTCTTGGAACCATAAACCTTTTGGCTGGGGATGTAGCCCACAACCAAGCTCCGAAGAACTCAATCCTGGAACCAAAGCTGGTCGAGGTTGATAAGGATCTACTGGAGAAATACCAGGCCTCACCCGAGCGCCAGCAGTTCTGGCACGTCCGAGTTAGGCGCTGTCTCGAACTTCTATAGACCTGAGTAAACGTGAAGACCTTTGAAGAAAAGGTTCACGATTGTGAAGTTGAAGATCACCGATAAGAAGGCAACTAAACCAAGCCATGCTGCTCGCTTGCCATTCCAACCCCTGGTTGCCATGGCGTGTAGGTAGCCGGCGTAAAGCACCCAAATGATAAAGGTCCAGACCTCTTTGGTGTCCCAACCCCAATAGCGGTGCCAAGCACGCTCGGCCCAAATCGCTCCGGCAATCAAGGTGAAGCTCCAAAGCACAAAGCCCACGACGTTGAATCTGTAGGCATAGCGCTCGAGCGCTTCTAGTGATGGGAAGACCTGCATGATCTTTGACTTGGAACCGCTCTTCACCAGGTAGCTGAGGTGGAAGGCGGCTGCGATCGTGAAGAATGCGGTGGCCAAGATTGCCACCACGACGTGAATAACCAGCCAGTAGCTTTGCAGCGCCGGCATAAGGGTTTTCACCTCGACATAGAAAAGTGAAACTGCGGCAAATAGCACAATCAGCACAAAGCCGACGACGAAGGTTCCAATGAAGCGAATGTCTTTGATCTTCAGTGAGGTTAGGTAAACCAAAAGAATTAATAGTGCTCCCGAGATGGAGAACTCATACATGTTCGCCCACGGCACGCGACCAGCTGCAATACCGCGCAACACGACACCAATGGTCAAGACAGTGGTGCCAACACCGGTGACCCAGAAGGCTGCCTTTTCTGTCTTGGTGAGCTTCTTCTCAACTGAGTCAGACTTGCCAAGCTGCGATAGCTGGAAGGAAAACAGCATCAGAGCAAGGGCCAAAAAAGCCATCGATGCTGTCACAAACAGCAGCGAAAGTTGCGATAGCGGCTCGTTTAGTTGCGGTGTCATTTTCTTCCTTCTTCAATCTCCAGCACCAGGCGATCTAACATCTCGCCAAGACCTGGGTCATCGCCGCGAGCCAATGCAGCGATCTCCATTTTTCCATCTGACATTTCACGGAACCAAACTCGGCGACGTGGAACCATCAGCGACAGCGTCACCGAAACCAAAGCCAGTAGTGCAAAGGCGAGGACCCAAACTCCACCTGGATTGTGAGCGATATCCACAGAGGCGTAGCGCAGCAAGCCATCAAATCGAACTGAGCCAATGCCACCGGGTAGCTCGGCAGTTTCGCCAACCCTCAGCTCCAGTGCCGGCACCGGACCGTTTCTGCCGGCCACCAAGTTCATGTCGGTGGTGTCCAGCGCATAAACATTTCTTGGAACACCGGAGTCCAAACCAAGGTCTCCGGTGTAGACGTTCATGGTCAAAAGCGGATCAATTGGATCTGGGTATATCGAGGTGTAGGCCCCTGATTCCAGCTTCTCTGCAGTTGGGTAGAAAAAGGCGATGATTCCGATTTGCTCTGGCAGCGCATCCGGTGCCTTTATAACGCCGAGTGAAGTCATGTTGCCATCTTGCGGCAAAAAGACCACCGGCCCGGAGTAGGCGATGTTGCCCTCGCCATCCAAAATACTGACCACCGGTGCAAAACCGTTTCCGGTCAGATAAACGTTTGCCCCTGGGACCTCAAGTGGATAGTTCACTCGGATCTGACTCGGTTTGGCCTCATCCTTTGATCCCAGGGTGACATCAGCAATGAAGTCGATCGGCTGACCGATGTTTGCCGGGTTGGTCAGGTCGTATACGACGCTGAACTTATCTAGCTTTAGGTTGAACGGCTCCAGCTCCTCTTCGTAAAAGAGCGGCCCCGGCGAGAAGCTGTCGTAGGAGGCGAGGTTATTCACAAAGCTGTCACCCTCAACCAAAACTCGCTGCCCTGAAAAAGCAAAACCTCCGCCCAATCCAACCGCTAGCAATACACCGATCAGCGCGTAGTGAAAGACGAGGTTGCCCGTCTCCTTCAGATAACCCTTCTCGGCACTTAGTGAATTGCCCTGAAATTCAAAGCGGAACTTGTTTTTGCGCAGCACTTGCTCAGCACTGGTGAGGTCCATACCCTCAACCACTCGGTGTTCTGGCATGCGATTTAGATTCACTGGAGTCTTGACCGGCTTGGCTCGAAGCGCATGCCAGTGAATCTTGGTTCTTGGCAGCACGCAACCAACCAGCGATACAAAAAGCAAGATGTAGATGGCTGAGAACCAGACCGAGGTGTAGACATCAAACAGCTGCAGCGCGTCTAAGAAAGCCGCAAACTCTGGCTGCTCGTCATAGTAAACCCGAACACCATTTGGATCCGCGCTGCGCTGCGGATAAAGCGAACCCGGAACTGCAGCGATGGCTAGGAGTAGCAGTAGAAACAGCGCGGTGCGCATCGAAGTGAGTTGACGCCAGAACCAGCGTGGCCAGAAGGCGAGCTTAGAGAACAAGCTGGAAGCCACCACTCACCTCCTGAATCCAAAGCATAAATCGACCCCAAAGACCGGTCACCATCAGAAGACCAATCAAGATCAAAACTGAACCACCGAAGATGTTGAAGGAGCGAATGTGACGCTTCACAAAACCAACCGACTTTGTGGCCCAACTAAATCCCGCGGCAATCAACATAAATGGAATTCCAATGCCGAGCGAGTAGAAGGTGGCAAGAATTCCACCTCGGACTGGGTCACCAGAATCAGATGCCAAAACCAAAACCGCAGACAGGGTTGGACCAATGCAGGGCGACCAACCAAGAGCAAAGACAACTCCCAAAAGTGGTGCTCCCGCCAAGCCAACTCTGGGTGAGATTCCAAGCTTCACGGTGTTCTGCAAGAACCTAAACTGCCCCAGCATGGCAAGCCCAAACAAGACAACCAGGCCGCCAAGTACCGCCTGAATCCAGGGGTTTCGCGCCAGGAACAAAAGTCCAGCGGTTCCGGCAAGAACGCCAAGTGAGACAAAAACGACTGTGAAGCCGAGCACAAACAGCGCAGATCCGGCCAGAACTTTTGACTTGGGTGCTGCGGAGCCCGAGACATATCCGAGGTAGCCAGGGACAAGCGGCAGCACGCAGGGAGAAATGAAGGTGATGACACCGGCCAGCAAACTCAAAGGGATGGCAATAAGCAGTGACCCCTCGAGGATTATCTGGCCGGGGTTCACTCGCTTACCACGCTCTCAATGAGGGTTCTGAGAATCGAAGCATCGATTCGACCCAAGATTCGGGACGCGACCTTGCCCTCTTTGTCGATAACCAAAGTTGTAGGCACCGCCTGAGCGGAGACAACGCCGGTGAAGGCGAGTGAAACTTCACCGCTCTGGGCATCTAAAACTGAGGGGAAAGTGATTCCGAATCTGCGATCGAATGCGAGTGCGGTCTCCGCGCTGTCTCGAACATTTACGCCCACAAACTGGACACCCTGGTCCTCAAATTCTTTGCTCAAGGCCGCTAGGTCAGGAGCTTCGGCGCGACAAGGTGCGCAGGCTGCGTACCACCAGTTCATGACCACAACTGATCCAAGAAGTGACTCGGACTTTAGAGAAAATCCGCTCTCGGTCTCACCGGACCAGGCATCAAAACTCGGACGCTCGCTCTTGGCAAACTCGGTGACCGTGCCATCGCCAGCGATGTAGTTCTTCGATGAGCCTTCGCGGTATTGCTGAGCGAGCGGATCTTGAGTGCAACCGGCGAGGGTTATCACGAAAGAGGCGATAAGCATCACGACCAAGGTGATGGCAATTCTGCGAACTGTCTCTTTTTTCATACTGCACCCCCATCAACGGCTTGATTGGCGAACTCGATTCCCGGTTCACGATAGGCAACTTCCCTGAGTTTTCCATCAATAACTTCAAACGAAGTAATTGATGAAAGAGAGCACCTTCGATCGCGTGGGTCGTGCGGCAACTTCAAGCCATTTGCTGATCGGTAGACCATCCAGATTGGTAGCTGATGAGAGACGATAACCACATCGCCAGCTTCGACCTCAGACCAGTGATCAAGCGCAGCCTCGGTCATGCGATCTGCAATCTGGGTGAACGGCTCACCCCAGCTTGGCTTGGAAGGATTGTGAAGCTTTAGCAAAATGCTTGGCCGCTTCAGAATTGCCCTTGGTCCGACTCGGAGACCGCGAAACTCGTTCCAAGGCTCGATGACCCGCTCATCGATTGTCGGCTCAATGCCAAACAGTTCTGAGATTGGTTTTGCTGATTCTCTGGTGCGCTGCAGTGGGGAGACCACGAGCTTTGAAATTTGTATGCCCTCGGATTGCAATTGCTTTGCTGCAGCGGCTGCCATTTGGTGACCTAAGTCACTCAAACCAAAGCCCTCGATGCGCTCGTAGAGCACTCCTTCGGGGTTGAAAACCTCGCCGTGGCGCACAAGGTGAAGGCGGGAGGCAGGCATGCAGAAAAGTCTACCTTCGCTAAACTTTGACAGTTACTCTCTTTCGCCCACTCTCAGAGGTCAAAATGTTAGATCGCAAGCTCATCGGCACCCTGCCATCGCTTCAGGACGGTCCAGTCACCATCGGTGGTTGGGTTGAGACCCTGAGAGATCAAAAGCGCATCCAGTTCATCATCATTCGCGATGAGTCCGGCAGCGTGCAGGTTACCTATCCACGCCCAGCCGACGAGGACGCATTGGCCGATGTTGTCAGCTCACTAACCGGCGGCACCTTCGTTGAGATAACTGGAAACCTGAAGCACGATGAGCGCGTCAAGCTAAACGGTGTTGAGATTTTGCTCTCTGACCTAAAGGTCGTGTCTCGTTCACTACCTGACAGCCCAATCGCCGAGGACACCTCGATTGACAAGCGTCTGGACTGGAGATTCCTAGACCTTCGTCGCCCAGAGCTAAACCTGATGATGCGGGTACAGACCACCATCGAAAAGACTTGGCGCGAGGTCTGGCTAGAGCACGACTTCATGGAGATCCACTCTCCAAAGCTGATGGGTTCACCATCCGAGTCCCACGCTGAGCTTTTCAAGCTTGAATACTTCGAGACCCACGCCTACCTAGCTCAGAGCCCACAGTTCTACAAGCAGATGGCGATGATGGCTGGTCTTGGCAAGGTCTTCGAAATCGGTCCAGTGTTCCGTGCTGACCCATCCTTCACCTCTCGTCACGCCACCGAGTTCATCTCTGTCGACATGGAGATGAGCTGGATTGACTCCCACGAGGATGTCATGCGATTCCAGGAAATGCTCCTGGTTCGTGCAATCCAGGCCGTCAAGGACGCGCACGGTGAAGAGATTCAGAAGCTCTATGGAATCGACATTCAGGTTCCAAGCGTGCCATTCCCGAGGATCCCACTTGCCGAAGCTCACGAGATTGTCGAGTCCCGCGGCTACAAGGTGCCACGAGCAGATGGTGACCTGGACCCAGAGGGTGAGCGTCAGATTGCCGCCTACGTGAACGAGAAGTTTGGACACGAGTTCGTGTTCCTAACCGACTACCCGAAGAACATTCGCCCGTTCTACCACATGAGACACGAGGACAACCCATCCCTCACCAAGAGCTACGACTTGATCTGGAAGGGCACCGAGATCACCACCGGTGCTCAGCGCGAACACCGCATTGAGGTTCTTGAGCAGCAGGTCTTGGACAAGGGTCTAGAGCTTGAGGGTCTTGGTTTTTACCTAGACTTCTTCCGCTATGGAGCACCGAGCCACGGTGGTTTCGGTATGGGTCTAACCCGAGTAGTGATGTTGCTTCTAGACCTACCAAACATTCGCGAGGCTAGCTTCCTGTTCCGCGGACCAAACAGACTTCAGCCTTAGACCCAGTTCTCCAGCTTGAGGCCAGGGACATCCTTGAAGTGCTTGGTGTTATTTGTCACGAGTGTCAGGTCGAGGTTCAGAGCATGGGCAGCGATTAGGGCATCAAGCGCTCCGGAAAACTTGCCGATTCTCTTGAGGTGATTTTCGATTTGGGCCGCAATCCTGGCCTCCTTTGCCCCGAAGTCCAATACCTCTGCGGCCTCAATAAAGGCAGTGGTTTGATTTGACACGTCGGGCCGAAGACCAGCGGCCATCCCACGTTCAAGTTCGAACGCAGTGAGCGATGAGATGCCCCATGCTCTCAAAGGTAGTGTCATAAGTTTGGCCATCACGTTTGGGTGATCGCGCAATCCGAAGATGCAAGTATCGGAATCGAGCAGGTACTGCATCAGGGGAGCTTCCCGTTCCAGAGTTCATCAAGATCAAACCTCTCAGCCTCTCGCTCACGAACTGGTACTGGAAACTCCTCGTCAGAAACAGGACCACGAGCCTGAATCTCCAGAAGCAGTCGTTTCATTCGAGCCTCTCGATCTAAAGGTCGAATCTCAACTATGCCATCATCACGCCTGACGATATCAATCTCGGCGTCCTCATCAATCCACCCCTTAGGGATGCGGACAGCAACACTGCCACCATTTTTGAAAGCTTTTCTGCTCACCCGCTCAGTCATAGCACAAGCCCCCTGTCTATACAAAAGTATAGATAAGGGGTTTGTGGATAACTAGGCGCGATCCATGACCGACTGTTTCTTTTCCAGACCAAGTGCAACGAAAATGACAACCGCCACAGCGGCAAGGATTGAGATTCAGATCTCCAAAGGCATTAGAGCTTCACTGCCTTTGCCTGATTCCAGGCAAGCACGAGGTTAGGAACGAGAATGACTGACCCGAGGATTAGCCAGATTATGGAGTTAACCTGCCCAAAGGTTAGGGAGATCTCGTAGTAGTCAATCGAATCAATGCTGACGTAGTCCATGGACATTACAAAGATAATCAGAGCGACGGCCAGGGCGGAAACTAGGGCTGCAAGAATCCGGAACGAGTGCAGGTAGGTGCGGTCACGCTGCCTAACTTGGAACTCATCTAGATACTCATCCGGTGCATCTGCAACCAACCGCACGGAGATTCTCAAAAGCCACCAAATCAGGAAGATTGGGATTACACCGAGGATTCCGATTCCGGGCTTAATAAAGTCTTCGAACCAAAATAGTGCTGGCGCACCAACCAGGCTAATTACACCCAGCACAACGAGAATCCGTTGAGCACGGGCCGTTCTGATCCCATCCCACTTTGTGTCGTTCATCACGGTGTCAATGTTCTTGGCAACCTTCTTCGACTTGGGGTCTGAAGCCATGCCATAGAGCTGCGCGATGGTGCCCTGGTGTGGGTGGGATTTCATGTAGAGATACCAAAGCGGCGTCTCAAAAAGCACTATCAAAACCAGCGTGAAGACGAACCAGTTGGTGTTGAAAAACACCAGGTTGAACTCTGGGTCTGATGTGAAGTAGATGGCACCCACGCTCCCCAAGGTCAAAAGACCAAAGATTGCATCCATCCAACGCAGTCCGGCCACAGACTTTGCTCTGGGATAGACAAAAAGGTAACCAATCGCCATGTAGCCAAGGACGATTGCAAGTGCGATTAGCTCATTCATTGGGAATCCTCATCCAGCCAGAAGATCTCCTCGACCCTGACTTTCAAAATCGTCGCGATGCGCAAGGCCAAAACTAAAGATGGCGAATACTCACCGCGTTCGATGTAACCGATGGTTTGGTAGTGAACTCCAACCTGATCGGCGAGCTTTTGCCGACTCAGACCAGACTGGGTACGAGCCTCTTCAAGGCGGTTGGCCACCCGCTCTTCTTCTGACTTTGGTTTTCTACCCATGCATGTAGCATAAATACTATGTAGTAATAATGCAACAACAACTACTTAAATCTTTTTAGTGTCCTGTGCGCTTTGTCTGCCCAGACATACCTCTCGGCCAACTTGCTCAGTACAAAAATCAAAATGGGAAACCAGAAGTTCTTCAAAACCCAAACGATCACCTTCATGCCAGCTCCTTGAGCTTCTCAAAGACGCGGTCCTGGTCAATACGCCAGAACGAGACCTGCTGGCCGTTGACTAACAGCACCGGAACCTCGTCGGTGAAGTGAGAGAACTGAGGATTCCGGTCAATGTCGAGATCGTCAATCGAGTATTCAACATCTGGGAACTCGTGCGCGAAGCGAGCGATAACCTGAGCCAAATCACCCTGCGCAACCTCACATAGGTGGCAGCCATTTCTACCGATTAGCGTGATTTCAATACCCACGATTACAGCCTACGGCCCATGCCTCTCAGGATTAGACTTAGCCGGTGCCAGAACCCCTAAAGCAGCCAAAACTCGAAGCCGCGTTCTTCGACGTTGACAACACTTTGGTTCGTGGCTCTACCTCAATCCTGTTTGGCAAGGTTGCCTTCACCGGCGGCACCATCAAGCGCAGGGACATTTGGCGTTTCGCTTTTGAACAGATGATGTTTATTCGCCGCGGCGAGAACAACGAGAAGATGGCCGACTTTAAAGATCGAGCACTCTCTCTCACCAAGGGCCACTCGGTCGATGAACTAATCAGCCTCATCGACGTTGTCTATAAACAAGAGATTCAGCCAAGACTCTGGCCAGAGACCGTTGCGGCTGCCAAGGAGCACCTGGCAGCGGGTAGAGAAGTCTGGCTTTTGACCGCTGCTCCAGTTGAACTAGCAGAGGCAATCGCAAAAGACATCGGTGCAACCGGAGCACTTGGAACCATCGTTGGTCACAAGGACGGTGTGCTGACTGGAGAACTAATCGGTGAGCCGCTCCACGGCAAAGCCAAGCGCAGAGCAGCTAAGAAATTGGCCAAAGAGCGAGGCATCAGCCTCAAGCGCAGCTGGGCATACTCCGACAGCTACAACGATCTACCGCTTTTGTCCCTGGTTGGTCACGCGGTAGCAGTGAACCCGGACAAAATTTTGACCCGTCATGCCGAAGCGGCTGGTTGGCAGATTCTCAAGTTCAAAAAGCGAGACCTGCGCAAAAACTAAACCCGCCCTTGCAGGCGGGTTTTTGTTTTGAAGATTTACTTCTTATTGCGACGCTGGTGGCGAGTCTTACGAAGCAGCTTGCGGTGCTTCTTCTTAGACATACGCTTACGGCGCTTCTTGATAATTGAACCCACAGAA
>JACCDN010851966.1_pt1 | contig 37806 bp, 33 predicted proteins | sample 7441691 | NCBI WGS metagenome assembly JACCDN01 (sample SAMN15323439, study PRJNA562643) | freshwater metagenome | isolation source: river surface water | place: USA:Blue River Watershed | collected 2017-08-16
CTTCAAAACTTGTAATGAATTGCAAACCAAAAAAGGCCAAACCACTTACAAATAAGCTAAAAACCATGATTCGATAAAATCCAATTTTGTCAGAAAGTTTGCCCCCCAACCATGAACCCAGCATGGATCCGAAACCAAAACTCACCATGATCCAACCTACTTGTGCATAACTAAAGTGCAAATCTTCTTTTAAATATTTAGATAAAAAAGGCAAAACCATTGTTCCGGCTCTGTTGATGAAAGTAACCAACGTAAGGATCCATATTTCTCTCGAAAACCCTCTAAAATTATCTATGTATTTTGTAAATGCTCTTTGAATCATACCTGTAGTTGAAGTGCAAATTTACATTATTATTTTGGAGTAATTAGAATGTCTTTAGGGTATAATTTATCCCAATCAAACAATGCGATTATTGATCGGATTGTACTATTTTTGTCCTAAAATAAAGAAAATGAGAAAAATATTTTTTGCACTGGTTTTGATCTCAACGTTCGGTTTTTCGCAAGAAACTTCTGCCGACTTCCAAAAAAAACTCAATATATCTTATGCGGATTCGTCTAAGAGTCCATTGACGGAAGAAGATTTGAAAGCGTTTACCTCCTTAGATTTTTATCCAATTGATCAAAAATACATTGTCAACGCACAGTTTGTTCGAGTGAAGAATGCCAAAGTTTTTGAAATGAAAACCACTACGGATCGACTTCCAAAATATAAAAAGTACGGCACACTCTACTTTGAATTAGAAGGGAAACAACTTTCTTTAAATGTGTACCAAAATCTGGATTTAATAAAAAAACCGGGATACGAAGATTACCTGTTTTTACCCTTTTCTGACCTAACCTGCGGGAAAGAAAGTTATATTGGTGGAAGGTATATTGATTTAAGAATTCCCGAAGGTCGCACCGTTGAAATTGATTTTAATAAAGCATACAACCCATATTGCGCCTACAATCATAAGTATTCTTGCCCAATCGTTCCTTTGGAAAATGATTTAGAAATTGAAATCAAAGCGGGTGTCAAAAAGTTTCATGATTAATGCAATTTATTAATTTACATACGCATCACTATTCAAATCAATTGAACACTTTTGAATTGGTCAATCAGTACCCATTAAAGTACCATTCGACGATTCCATATTATTCGATGGGGATTCATCCTTGGTTTATCAAAGAAGCCACGTTGGATCAGGAATTTGAAATTCTGACCCAAAAAATACAGGATAAAAATTGTCTAGCCATTGGTGAATGTGGCCTCGACAAACGAATTGATGTTCCTCTTGACCTGCAACAAGCTGTTTTTGAAAGGCAATTGCTTTTGGCTCAACACGTTCAAAAGCCAGTGATCATTCATTGTGTGGCTGCTTTTGACGAATTAATTGAATGCACGAAACGGCTTCAAATTAAGGTTCCCATCATTGTGCATGGTTTTTCAAAAAACAGTCAATTGGCCAACCAACTAATTCAACAAGGTTTTTATATTTCTTTTGGAAAATATTTATTTCAAATGCCTAATTTAGCCTCCGTTTTGAATCAAATACCAGAGGAGCGTTTTTTTTTAGAAACGGACACGGCACTTCAAACAATTGAAGATGTATACCAACTGGTTGCAAAGAGTAAAGGAATTTCGGTTCCTACCTTGCAAGAAAAAGTGAAGCAAAACTTTGAATCAATTTTTAATACCAAAATAGAAGCATAATATGGCAAAATGGCAAGAGCGTGCAGCATTATTATTTAAAGAAGAAGGACTGAGTAATCTGAAAAACGCCCATGTTTTAATTGTTGGAGTAGGCGGAGTAGGTTCTTTCGCTGCCGAATTTTTAGCTAGAGCTGGAGTAGGTAGCCTGACCATTGTAGACGGTGATGTAGTCGATATTACCAATATCAACAGGCAATTACCTGCGTTGCATTCTACAGTGGGAATGTCAAAAATTGAAGTGGTTGGCAATCGATTGTTAGACATCAATCCCGAGTTAAACCTAATCAAAGTTCAAGAATTCCTGTCTCCAGAGCGTGCGTTTGATATCGTAACCAAAGAATACGATTATGTGATGGACTGCATTGACAGTGTAACGCCGAAAATAAATTTGATTCGCGGTGCCAAACGCCAACGGGTGAAAATCATTTCTAGTATGGGGGCAGGCGGAAAAATGGAAGCCGCTAAAGTGAAAGTTGCCGATATTTCAAATACCATCAATTGTGTTTTTGCAAAAGCGATCAGAAAGCGATTGAAAGCAGAAAAAATCAATAAACTGAAAGTCGTTTTTTCTTCTGAAATTCAAGATGAATCAAGTCTTAAATTAACCGACGGAACCAATTATAAAAAATCATTTTATGGTACAAATAGTTATATGCCCGGCCTTTTTGGGTTGTATGCTGCCGAAACTGTAATTCGTTATTTATTAAAAAAACAAGAATAAAATCATGATACAAACTGTAATTTTTGACATGGATGGTGTAATCGTTGATACAGAGCCGGTACATCATTATGCTTATTATCAGCATTTTAGTCAATTAAACATTGAAGTAACAGACGAACATTACCAATCTTTGACGGGTAACTCAACGCGTAATGTTTTTCAAAAATTAAAAGATCATTTTGATTTAGACCATGAAGTTGAACACCTCATCCAGACCAAACGTTCGCTTTTCAATGATGCTTTTGACACCAAAGAAGATTTACATCTTATTGAGGGAGTAGAAGATTTGATCAAAGATTTACATCAAAATGGAATGGAACTTATTGTGGCGTCTTCTGCTTCAAAAGTTACCATTGATCGGGTTTTCAAACGATTCAATTTGTATCCTTATTTTAGTCACATTGTTTCGGGGGAAGATTTTCCGAAATCAAAACCGCACCCTGCCATTTTTGAACATGCTGCGAGTCTTTCAATAAACCCTAAAAACCAATGCGTTGTTATTGAAGACAGCACCAACGGGATCCAAGCGGCACATGCTGCTGGAATTTATTGCATAGGATACCAAAGTGTTAATTCGAAAGGGCAAGATTATTCTCTAGCCAACAAGGTGATTAGTCACTTCAACGAAATAGATGCTGAGATAATCAGTATATTACAGTAATTTTTATAGCTTCTATTTATGAATAAATCTCTACTGATTTCTTTAGTTCTTTTTTTTAGCTGTTTGACCATTGTAGGTCAGACAAATAAATTACCAACTCCAACAACGAATTTTATTAAAAAAGCTATAAAATCGAGTGATACAGATGAACTTTATTTTACTAAATACATTGGTAAAAAATCGGAGCGTGTTATAGAAAGATACGATTCAAAAAGTGTTTGTGCTAAAGAAATTGAATTTAAAACGGGAATTAAATATAAAACAAATTCATGTAATGAAATGAGTGTTGAAGTTGAAATTATTTTCCCAAATTATTCTAAAAATGAAGTGGTTAAATTTGTTGAATGGTTTTATAATAATGGTTACAACAAGTGGAATAAATCTAGAACAAGATATCAACCAAAAGTGGATGGTGATGCAGGTTGTTACTTTGAAATTAAAGAAGTGAAAGGTAAAGTTATTTTAACTTACTCGTGTAGTTGTTAATTTTTGTTCTACTAGCGCATACATTTTGTATGATGATGTAATCAATAAAATCAAAAACTAACTTTATCCAACGGCTTGTTTGTACACCCTCAAGCAGCGTTCTCTCGCTTCTTTATGATCTACGATGGGTTTTGGATATAAGTTGGTCTCTAACTCTGGAATCCATTTTTTGATGTATTTTAAATCTTTATCAAATTTTTTGATTTGTTCTGTCGGATTAAAAATTCGAAAGTAAGGTGCGGCATCAACTCCAGACCCTGCAGCCCATTGCCAATTTCCAACATTACTCGCTTGTTCATAATCGAGTAGTTTGGTTGCAAAATAAGTTTCTCCCCAACGCCAATCGATGAGCAAATGTTTGCACAAAAAACTTGCTACAATCATACGCACCCGGTTGTGCATATGTCCTGTGGCATTCAGTTCTCGCATTCCGGCATCAACAAAGGGGTAACCTGTTTTTCCTTCACACCATTTTTTGAATAACTCTTCATTGTTGTCCCAGGCAATCGCATCATATTTGGGCCTGAAACTCGAAGATTTGGTATGCGGAAAATGCCATAAAATTTGCATAAAAAATTCGCGCCAAATCAATTCATTCCAAAACGTTTCATTTTTATCTTGGATGGCTTTTGCTACCATTTTTCTGATAGAAACAGCCCCAAAACGCAGGTAAATTCCTAAATATGAGGTTTTATTAAGTGCCGGAAAATTGCGGGTAGCTTCATAATTATGAATCAAATTTTCTGAGACATCAAAAGGGGTAACGGCAATTTTGCTTTTTTCAAATCCAATATCATGTAAACTCAAAAAAGGATACCCATGTGCAGCTATTTTGTGGACATATTTTTCTGATGCATAAAAGGTTAAAGGATTATTTTTGAAACATTCCTTCCATTTTTTCGAATAGGGCGTGTAAACCACGTAAGGTAGCCCGTCGTCTTTGGTGACTTCACTTTTTTCAAAAATTACTTGATCTTTACAGGAGATAAAGTCAATATTCCTGACTTTAAACAATTGATACAAATCCAAATCTCTCTTTCGAGCGTACGGTTCATAATCGGTATTGGTATAGACTGCGGTAATGTTTTGTTCGGTTGTTATTTTTTCAAAAACTTCAATGGGCGTACCATAAAAAACAGCCAACGATTTGCCAATGCTGCTGAGTTGCCTCTGAATGTTTTCCAATTGTTCGTGTATGAACGATACTCTGGCATCGTCTTTTGGTAATTGATTTAATATCGAGGTATCAAAAATAAAAATAGGCAGTACACCTTCAATTTGCTGTAAAGCAAGGAACAATCCAGCGTTGTCATCCAATCTTAAATCACGTCGAAACCAAAATACATTCATTGTACAAAGATACTTAATTAACCATTTACTAATAGGGTTGACATTCCACCATCTACATGTAGCACTTGTCCTGTCATCCAACTGCTGGAGTCGTTTAATAGAAATACAGCCATTTTTGACAAATCTTCAGGTTGACCAAAGCGCTTCATCGGATGTCTTTCGGCTGCTTTTTCTTGTTTGGTTTCGTTGTTCAAAAACTTATCTGCTAGCGGGGTATGCGTCAACGAGGGCGCAATGACATTCACTCTTATTTTGGAAGCATATTCAGCGGCCAATGCTTTTGCAAAACCCTCAACAGCACCTTTTGCTGCTGCAATACTGGAATGAAAAGGCATTCCCATGCTTGCTGCTACCGAACTAAAAAGAACCACGCTTGGTTGTTCTGAAGCCATTAATTGAGGCAAAATGGTCTGGATTACTTTTACCAATCCAAAAAAGTTGATTTGCATGTCTTGCTCGTAACTTTCTATTTTTAATCCTTTGAAAGGACGTAAATTGATGCTTCCTGGACAATATACAAACCCATCAATTTGGTTGGGTAGTTGTGTAGTGTCTAATGTATCGGTTAACACATCAAACGGAAGGTGTGTTACATTCAATCCAGATAAATTTTCATTTGTTCTAGAGGCAACATACACATTGTTTGTAGCTGCAAGCTCTGTCGCTATGGCTAATCCAATTCCATGTGAACCTCCAATAAGTAGTATATTTTTCATGTTTTTTTATTTAAATTCTCCAAACATTTCGATTAGTTTCGCTCTTCGGTAGTCAAAAATTTCTTTCAATTTCGGCGCCACCAATATCGGATGTACTAGTTGACCTAGAATACCCATGGGCACTTTATAATCTACAATATCTTCCATTTCAACCCCACCAGGTATTTCTTTGATGAAATGTTTGTGGTGCCATAAAGCATAAGGTCCAAAGCGTTGCTCGTCTACAAAGTAGTGTTTGTCTACTACGTGTGTGATTTCGGTTACCCATTTGGTTGGAATTCCCAAGACCGGAGTTACAATGTATTGGATGATTTGACCAGGAAACATTGGTCGGTCTGCTCCAGAAAGTATTTTGAATCCCATGTAGGGAGGGGTTATTTTTTGTAAATTTTTAGGATCTGACAACAAACTCCAAGCTTCGTCCATTGAGATGGGTAAGTTTTGTTTTGATTGCAAACGGTATATTTTCATCTTTTTTTTTGTAAAAGTACAAAATTGTTTAATTTATTTTAAACAATGTTAAACAAAATAAAAGTATTTAAGTTTAAATTAACATTTCCCTCAAATACTATTTGTAAATTTGACCAATCAAAAATCAAAAATCATGAAAAAAATAATTGTAATGTTGGCTATGGTTATTGCCAATTTCGCTCTAGAAGCGCAAGTAAAAACACCACAGGCGAGTCCAAAATCGACTTCAGACAACTTGGTAGGTTTGACCAATGTATCTTTAGATTATTCTAGACCTAGTACCAAAGGACGCGTAATTTTTGGTGATTTAGTACCATTTGGAAAACTATGGAGAACAGGAGCTAATGCGAATTCAATCGTTTCGTTTAGTGACGATGTTGTGATTGATGGAAAAACGGTGGCTAAAGGGAAATATTCTATTTTCACTGTACCAAAGGCAGATGTTTGGGAAGTAATTTTATACAAAACAACCGACAACTGGGGTAATCCAGAAACATGGAGTGAAGAAAATGTAGCGGTTAGAGCTACTGTTAAACCCGTATTTTTAGATCACAAAGTGGATACATTTACTTTGTCTATCGGGAACATTACCAATGATAACGCACAATTAGAAATTGCTTGGGAAAATACATTTGTAGCCTTGAAATTTGAAGTTCCAACTCAAAAAACGGCTATTGCTAGTATCAATAAAGTATTGGCGGGACCGGGAGCAGGAGATTATTTCTCTGCTGGACAATATTATTTTCAATCGAATGGCGACATGAACAAAGCATTGGAGTATGTTAACAAAGCGATTTCAATGACTAAAGAAGGTGAAGAAGCTCCTTTTTGGTACTTACGTCAAAAATCATTGATTCAAGCCAAATTGGGAGATAAAGTGGGTGCCATTGCTACAGCAAAATTATCATTAGCAGCTGCTGAAAAAGCTAAAAATGACGATTACGTTAAAATGAATAAAGACAGTATTGCTGAATGGAGTAAGAAATAATTATTCGAATTGTAATATATAAAAAGCCTCTTCAATTGAAGAGGCTTTTTTATTTGAATTATACCATCTTTGATTTATGGTTTTACACCTAATTTTTTTAATATGGTTTCCATCAAACACCATTGTGTAAAAGAGGATTGTAATAAATTTGCACCGACAAATGCTGTGAACCAAAGAAAATTCGGATCTACATAGTGTGCTAATAAAAGACTGATAAGGATAAAGGTTCCGGCAATTGCTCTGATAAATCGGTTGATCATGGGATTATAGTGTTGGGTTATTGAATAGTTCTAATTTGACTACACCAACATGTATATGTGAGTGTGTTTCTTGTTCTTCGTTAAAAGAAGTGATACTAACCATCAGCGGTTGTATGGTTTCACTTTTTGCAAAAGCATAAAACAGGAGGGAAGGTGTTTGGTTCATTTCGTTTGCAAACCAATTACTTTCAATGTTTAGGTCGGAAACATCTTTATATCCGGTAACTTCTTTATAAGAGAAGCTACCGATTTTATTTTTCTTAAGTAAAGCAATGATGTCTTTTTTGAAACTATCAATTGCAGATATAATAACTAATTTCATATTTTTTTATTTATTTATTCTTTGGTTTCCCATTTTTTTCTTTCCGTGATGTAGTAAATTAAAGGCACCACGATCAAAGTTAATAACGTCGAAACGATGGCTCCAGCTACTAATGAAATGGCCAATCCTTGGAAAATAGGATCAAACAAAATGATGGATGCTCCAATTACAACAGCCCCAGTTGTTAGTAGAATAGGGGTGGTTCTCACCGCACCAGCTTCTATGATTGCTTGTTTCAAGGGTACGCCATCATTGAGTCGGATTTCAATAAAATCGATTAACAAGACCGAATTCCGAACCATGACACCTGCTAAAGCGATCATTCCGATGAATGATGTAGCGGTAAAAAACGCACCTAATATCCAGTGTCCTAATACAATTCCGACTAATGATAACGGAATCGCCATCATCATCACCATTGGCGTTTTAAAATTTTGGAACCATCCAACAATTAACATGTAAATGATCACAATTACGATCAGGAATGCGGCACCTAAATCTCTAAATACTTCTAGCGTTATTTGCCATTCACCATCCCATTTAACGGTAAAATCACTCTCGTCTTCTGGTTGTTCCATATACAGTTCGTTTACTTTATACCCTTTTGGTAAGGTCATTTTTTGCAAACGTTCGTTCATGCCTAGGATAGCATATACAGGGCTTTCGAGAGCTCCCGCCATATCAGCTGTTACATAAACGACTCTTTTTTGATCTTTTCTGTAAATGGTCTTTTGCAATGTTCCGTTTTTGATTGAAACTAAATCAGATACCGGAACAACATTTCCGTGACTTCCTTTAACTTTAAGCTGTTGAATGTCTGTTAATGAGGTTTTGTCTTTATCATCAAGGGAAAGAACAATTCCAACGCTTTCAGCTGCATTTTCGTCGTACAAATTAGAAATTGGATATTCCTTTAATAAATAGGTAAGATTACCCACTATTTGTTGAGGTGCAATCCCATTAAGCATCGCTTTCTCTTTGTCAACGATCAATTGATATTCTGTTTGATTGTCTTCAACCATCCAATCAATATCAACAATATCGGGTGTTGTTTCCAAAATTGTTTTTACCTGTTTTGCTACTTTTATTTGATCGGCATAATTTGGTCCATATATTTCAGCTACTAAGGTTGATAGTACGGGTGGCCCTGGTGGAACCTCAATAATTTTTACATTTGCCCCATATTTTTTTGCGATTTTCTGTATTTCTGGACGCATTTGTTTGGCAATTCCATGACTTTGTATGTCTCTTTCTTCTTTGTGAAGTAAATTAACTTGAATATCCGCCATGTTGCTGCCTCCACGTAAGTCATAATGACGAACCAATCCGTTGAAAGTGATAGGAGCAGAGGTGCCAATATAATTTTGATAGTTTACAACTTCTGGTTGGGTAGCTATGTATTGTGCAATTTCTTTCGTTACAGCTGCCGTTCTTTCAAGAGTTGTGCCTTCGGGCATGTCAATTACAATTTGAAATTCATTTTTGTTATCAAAAGGTAACATTTTAACGACCACTTGTTTGGTGAAGAACATTACCATCGAACCAATTAATAACACCAAAGTAATGGCAAGCATGGTACGTCTTTTGGTTGAATTCTCTAAGAAAGGGCGCTCAATTTTATTGTACATTCTATAAATCCAACTGGTTTCAAGTCCGGCTTCTTCTTTATGCTCTTGCTCTTCTTTTTCTTGTAACAAGTGGTATCCTAAATAAGGTGTAACGGTCAATGCTACAAACAGTGATAACAACATAGCAATGGAAGCTCCAATTGGCATTGGACTCATGTAAGGCCCCATCATTCCAGACACAAATGCCATTGGTAATATAGCAGCAATTACAGTAAATGTTGCTAAAATGGTAGGGTTACCTACCTCATTGATGGCGTAGATGGCTGCTTGCTTAAAGGGCAGACGTTTCATTTTAAAATGTCGGTGCATGTTCTCTGCAATGATGATGCTATCATCCACAACAATTCCGACTACAAATACGAGTGCAAATAAGGTGATTCGATTTAAGGTATAACCCAATAAATAATAGGAAAATAAGGTCAGAGCAAATGTTAATGGAACAGAGAAGAACACGACCAATCCACCTCGCCATCCCATTGCCAACATAACCAATACGGTCACTGCAATGATCGCAATTCCAAGGTGCATAAGTAATTCTCCTACTTTGTCTGATGCTGTCTCACCATAATTTCGTGTCACTTCAACATGTACATCGTTGGTGATGATTGTTTTTTTCAAATGTTCAACACGATCAATAATTTTTTCAGAAATTTTCATGGCATCCGCACCTTTTACTTTTCCGATTGAAATCGTTACAGCTGGATACTCCGATTGATTGTGTTTGAATTTTTCATGAAACTTACCATATCCAAAGGACACATAACTGGAAGGAGTAGCAGGCCCATCTTGAATGGAAGCAATTTGTTTTAAATAAACAGGCATGTTTGCATTTACGCCTACTACAATGTTTTCAATATCCTCTGCGTTATTTAAAAATTCTCCCGTAGTAAGTAAATATTCTTGGTCATTGTTGACAAAACTCCCCGATTGAGAACTTCCATTATTGGCTTGAATCATTTGCATAATACCTAGTGCATCAATGCCGTTTTCTGCCATTTTATCTTTATCCAAGACTACTTTTACTTGGCGGTTTCTCCCTCCAATTTCTTTGGTAATTGCAACGTCTTTTACTTTTTCAATTTCAGAGGTAACTTCTTGAGCAACTTGTTTGATTTCATAATCGTTTAGTGTTTCACTCCAAAGCGTTAATCCCAACATGGGAACGTCATCAATAGATCTTGTTTTTACCATGGGTTTATATACTCCTTTCGGAAACATATTTTCATGTTTTGCAAGTTCGTCATATAATTTTACATAGGATCTTTCTACATCTTGACCGACCAAAAACTGTACAATGATCATGGCTTGTCCATTCATTGCCATGCTATGCACATGTTCTACTCCTTTGATGTTTGAGATTATCTTTTCTAATGGTTGAATCACTCTGCTTTCTACTTCTGCAGGATTTGCTCCAGGATATCCAACCATGATATCTGCCATTGGGACATTAATTTGCGGTTCCTCTTCACGTGGAATTAACATTGAACTATACGAACCTATAATCATCAATCCAATCATTAACAAAATTGTTAATTTAGAATTGATAAAAAAGTTCGCTATTTTACCTGATATACCTTCTTGCATAATTTAAAATTTGATGATTTGAAAATCAGTTATTTTGAAAATTGAATTAATTAATTTGAATTAAAGCGCCGTTAAACAATTTCCCTTCTGAAGAAATTATATACGACTCGTTTGCTGTCAATCCGGATAGTACTTCTACTTGATCACCATAATTTTTACCGGTTCTAATCCATCTCAATATTGCTTTGTTACCCGAACCAACGGTATAGATTCCTGTCAATTGTCCTTGTTTAACCAATACACTCACAGGGACCAAAACTTTGTCTGTAGTAGTTGCACTTTTTGCCGTATTTGCCACTGGAAATTGTACATTCACAAACATGCCAGACAAGATGGTTTTGTCATTTGTATTCAACACTACTTTTACTAAGTATTGCCCACCCGTATTTTTAGCAGATCCGCTCACTTCGATTACTTTTCCCGTTACTTCTTTATTTATCGATTTAACTGTAATATTCACCAACATACCATTTTTAATATGGGTGATATCACTTTCAGAAACCATCGCTGTCACTTGCATTCTAGAGGCTCCTTCCACACTAACTAAGGGCATCCCTGGATTAGCCATGTCGCCTTCTTTTACAAATGTATTGGTAACTTCTCCTGCGAATGGAGCCGTAATATTGGAATAAGAAAACTGCGCCATCACCTCGTTACGCATTTGTTTCGCTCCCTCTAATCCTGCTTTTGCCATTTCAAATCTAGAAGTCATGTCGTCTAGTTCTTTTTGAGAAGCACTTTGTTGCGCAAACAGGTTTACAAATCGATCGTAGTCTTTTTTTGCATTGTTATATCCGGCTGTCGCTTGCAATATTGCAGCATCTACTTGCGCTTTTTTGGCTTGTAAGTCGGTGTTGTTTATACTAACTAATAATTGTCCTGTACCCACTTTTTGACCCGTTTTTACGTGTACTTTGGTTACATAACCCATCATTCGGGTGCTTAAATTGGCACTGTTTTCTGCTTCAATTTTACCACTAGCCGAAATAAATTCGGAGTTGTTAGAAGTAGATTCACTTACTTGCACCACAATTGCGGGTTCGTTTTGAGTTGCTTCTTTTACTTCTTTGCCGCATGAGATGAAAAGTAGAGTCGATAGCGTAAGGGTAGTGATTATTTTTTTCATGATACTAATGATTGTCTAAGAGGGTTATTTTGTTAAAAATTGTAAATATTGTTTGGTGAAATTATATTCAAATACAGATTGTAAATGTTCTAGTTCTTTCTGAATTGTTTGTGTTTCAGAAGTCAGTAGATCTGTTGTTTTTTCCAAACCTTGTTGAAATCTATTTTGTCTAATTCTATATGCTTCTTGTGATTGTTCAAATGCCAATTTTGAGAGATTAAACTTATTTTCAGCATCGATTAGTTGCCGTTTGGTTTTGTTCAATTCTAACTGACTTTGTTTTTTATAATTTTCAGAAGTAGTTTCCGATTTTTGAAATTCGGCTTTTGCTTTTTCTGTTTTTCCGATGGTTTTGTAACCGTCAAAGACGTTCCAAGATAACTGAGCTCCCACCAAATAACCTTTGGCATTGGTTGAAAAAATGTTTTTATCATACAATTCGTAGCTTCCAAAGGCATTCAATCTTGGTAAATATCCCATTTTACTTGACATAAACATTTTTTTGTAGGCTTCAGTAGATTTATCCATGGCCTGAAAGTCTTTTCTATTTGCAGAAATTTCGAAAGTTTTTTCCTGAATATCAATTGTGTTTTCCAATTCTTCTGATGGTAAATAGATCTTGCCATTTGTGTTTTCGTTGAGTAGGAACGCTAAATAGTCGGAAGCATTGTCGATGTTACTTTTTGCATATTGCAATTGATTCGTAATTTCATTCACGCGTACTTTTACATTTAATACATCCGTTTTTTGAAGCATTCCTTGTTTGAAATAATTCTCAACCAATTGTAAATTAGCTTTACCCGTTTGATCCGCTTTGGTTAATACTTGAACCGCTTTGTAAGCTAATTGGAGTTGCATATAAGCTTTCATTACTTCAAGTTCCAAATATTCTTTCGATCGATCTGCTTGCAACTGATATGCTTCCATTTTAGCTTTTGCAGCTTGACGTCCATAAATACCGTCAAGGTTGATTAAGGGTTGCTGGATTTCAATCTTGGTTGCAAAATTTTGTGTTTTCGATGGGTCGTTCAACAAAGCCGGATTAAAATCAGCCATGGTTAAAATTTCTTGATTCAATTTTGAACCAAAAGCCATCAAAGGATTGGTTGTTGAAATTCCTGTGTGTGAGACGTTTATATTTGGTAGATAAACTGCCTTTGATTGGTCATAATCTCCTTTAGCAGCCAGAACATCCTGGTTGGCCATTTTTAATTGCAAATTGTTTTTGGCAATTTTGTCGAGCAATTCGTTTTTTGAGATAGGTAAGGTTTCTTGACTAAAAGCGCTCACGGTCATTAGAGTTAGCGCTAATAATTGAATAAGGTTGTTTTTCTTCATAATAGATTTTCTAATTATGAAGCAAAAATAATCGGGTAATAATGAGTCTACAGTAACAAGTGTTACAGAGTGTACAAATGTTACATAAAAAAAAGTGCTCAATTACTTGAACACTTTTTATACAATTTAATGTAGATTATTTTTTTTCAGCTCCACCTTTTGAGCAACATCCACCTTTTTTCTCTCCCGCTCCACATGATTTTTTTTCATCTGTTGAACAAGATTTTTCAGTTTTTGCTTTTTTCTTTTTTTGTTTAGGTTGTTCTTCTTGAGCAAATCCAGACATTGATGTTAAAAAGGCAACAAGAGCTAAAGTTAAGATTGATTTTTTCATTGTGTTTATATTAAGTATTAAAATTTCTAATTGATAAATCAAAGCTACTTGATTTATTTTAATTGCAAACGCAATTTTATGTTAAATTATTTTCTAATGATCTTTTCTGTTAGATAATATTTATTATCAAAAACAAAAGTAAGAATCACCACCTCAGAACTAGCTGCACTGATGTCAAATTTCATTTTAGTAATTCCTGCATGAATGTCTTCTATATCTCCTTCTTCTGCCACTTTTCCATCCAACGAAGCAATGTAGTAACTGACCGTTGTGGCGTAAGGCATTTCAAATTGAACATCTATTGAATCTGTAGAAGTTGGATTTGGATAGACTACAAGTTTAAAAGGGTTTTCTCCATTTATTTGTTGGACATTCAAATTATTGTTTTTTACTAATTTTACTTCATAAACTGTTGGGTCAGCAACTGTTTGATTGGTTTGATTGGTTGTAAATGCAGATGCATTACTACTTTCTATCCCTCCATATAAATGACCGATTACAAATTCATTAGGTACATTATCGTTTAATTGAATAACTTCATTGGAATAATGCGGTAATGTCTTGTTATAAATAAATTCTGCGCCAGCACCTTTCAAATTTGGCATTTCAACGGGTAATTGATACTCAAACAAGCCTCCTGTTGCAGTTCGGGTTGTTCTACTGATTGTTTTTACAAAAGGGACTGTGTCGTCTTGAATCAAACTTCCGTTTTCATAATGGTATTGGCTCATTCCGCCAAAAAATAAGTTGTGCATTTGGTTCAAATTTGCATCATACAACCCCACTTTTCCACTGTGATAATTACTTAAATATTGGTTGAAATTTTGTTGAGCAAAATAGCCACTTGCTTTAATATCAACAGGATACAGAAAGGGTAAGTCGGCCGCAATTTGAAAAACCCCTGACGATATTGTATAACCAAGTTCACCATCAGGAAATACTTGCGGTAATAAGTTGTAATCTCTTCGGTGAAGATGGATTACGTCTGTAATAGCTTCATATCCAGATATGCCCAATGAATTGACCGTATTTTGAATGCTGAATTTTCGAATTTGATTGGAATAACTTTGCGTGTAGGTTGGCATGCCCATTGGGTTGTATCTTCCATCAAATTGTTGTCCTCCCACCAAATAATAGGTTGCCCCCATTTTACCCAATTGACCTCCAGTAATTGCTAAATTACTATTTGTAATTTGTTTAAAGTAACCTGAAATAGAAGTTCCGTTAACAATCGCATTGATTACTCCGGGTACATCAATAGATGTCAGATTCGCAAAAGTTACATGATCATTTGCCGAAGTTGAAAAGCCATAACCACCAATAATAAACAGCGTATTTTCATCTTGATAAAAACTCATGTTGGTTGATTGTAATTGCTCTTTTAATCCGGTAGGAAGGGAGTTTACAGAGGCCGACCAAGATTGATGGGTAGCCACATCAACAACATAAATATCAGTGTTGTTTTGCGTTTCTGGAAAAGAATTAAAGGGTTGTCGTGCATGAAGACCGTCTTTCCTTCCGCCAATAATTAACCATTTTCCGTTATGTTGTCCAAATGCATACGAATGTAATCCAGGCAAACCTGAAACACTTACAGGTGTTAATACCACATCGTAATTAAAAGTAGTTTGAGCTTGGATTGACAAAAGGCATGTCATTAAGAGTAGCGTGAAGTATTTTTTCATGGTATTATTTTTTTGTAGCGATGAATCGGATGACGGCGCCTTTTCCTTGATGGAATGCTCCTTCACTTAATTCAATAATTTCAGATTTTAAAAACGAGAAATCACAATTTTGGAATTCATTTTTTACTTCTTCAATATCAAAAAGCATTTCTAGTTTTTTTGGTCCGCCAGATGGGTATTGAAGTTGGTCTTTGTTGAATGCTTCAAATAATATAATACCTCCCGGTTTTACCAAATCCAATAATTTTTTATGCATTGATGCCCGAATTGAATCATCAAAATGAGCATAAATCAATACCAAGCCATCAAAAGATTCGTTTTCATAACCTATTTGTTCCAGCGTACCTACTTGGTAGTTGATGGTTACGTTTTTTTCTTTTGCTAAAGCATCGGCTTTGAGTTTGCCTTTTTCGCTTGTATCAAAAGCATTCACTGGGTACCCATTTTGAGCAACGAATACTGCATTTCGACCTTCTCCTTCGGCTGCTAAAAGAATTTTTCCTTTTGGAAAGACCGAAATATTTTCGAATAAAAATTGATTGGGTAGGGAGCCATAGGCATAAGCACTTGCACCATATCGTTCATTCCAAAATTGTTCCATGTTATTTTTTTGTTGCAAATAAATTGAAAAGTAATCCACCCATTAAAGCACCGTATAGGGAACTGTTGATTGGTTTTGAAGTAATGGCACATGTCCCTGAGGCACATCCTACAAAGTAGTAATACGCATATCCTGCAACCGCACCCAAAACGATACCCGCCAACGTTAAATAAATTATTTTACGATTCATTAATTTGTTTTTTCTAATATGATTTTTATGAGCTCTTCTTTCGATAATACACCCGATTGTCGCCATAATTGAACTCCATTTTGATACAACATCAGGGTAGGAACACCACGTACCTGGTGTTGAGCAGCAACTGCTTGATTTTTATCTACGTCAATTTTTATGATACTGATTCTGTCGCCTAAACTATCTTTTACCTGAACTAATACAGGTCCTAACATTTGGCAAGGGCCACACCAGGTACCGTAAAAATCAATTAATACCGGCGATTCGGAATTAATTATTTGATCAAAACTTGTCGTCATTTTATTTCTTTTTTTGAGGAACGGAACACCCGTTGGGTCCACATCCTAAATTAAATATAGCTTGAACTAAAAAAAACAATCCAAATGCTACAAAAAACCATTGCTTGGTTGTGTAGGCTTCTGAAAAGAGGAAGACTGCGATAGCAACACGCAAATAGCGCATAAAATGCCAATTGGTAAAAAGTAACTTTTTCATATTTAATTGATTTTTCCAATAGCACAACTTACAAAAGACTTCATTTGCTTTAGAGTGGAATTGGTCCCTTTTTCTGGATATCCAAGTGCATTTAGTTTTGCTTTGATTTCTACAACATCTGCGGTACCTGTAACCGTGATTGTTTCAGTCTCTTTGTCAACTTTCACAGATTCAACCTGCTTTATTTTTAAGAGAGCCGTTTTGATGCTGTTTCCGCAGCCGCCACATTTGATGTTTTCAACCTCAATGAGATGGGTCATGATTATTTCAATAAAGATTGAACCGTTTGATAGCCACCACCATTGGTTACATTTTCAATACCGTTTCTTTCTAGAATTGATTTAGCTTGGCTACTTCTAGCACCACTTCTGCAAAATACAACGATGTTGTTTTTACCTTTAAATTTGGCCAAATGATTCTGAATTTGATCTAACGGGATGTTGATAGATCCTTTTACTTTTGCATCATTGAATTCCATTGGAGAACGAACATCCACCAAAAAAGCATTGTTATTAATGATTTCAGCTAAATTTTCTGAACCATTTTGAGAAAACATGGTTTTAAACATTCCAAACATAATACGTGAGTTTTAAATTATGTTTCAAAAGTACAGTCAATTCAAAACATGTACAGTTACTTTTGTTACATAACCTAATTATTGTAGTTGGGACACCCAAAACATTTGGCTTCTACATCAAATTGGTAGGTCATTGAAAGTTCGTAAATACCACCAGTTTTTCCAATTTTAGTCGTATTGTAATCATAGGATAAACCAAAACGTAAATTTTCATACCGCAATCCACCAAAAAGATTGATGGAGGTCAATAGGGAACTTCGATTGTCTGTTTTGATTGGGTTAGTCGCTGCTGTGGCTCCAATAAAGAGTTTGTTCAAAACAATTCCAGTTCCAATATCCAAACGGTTGTATTCTGCTTGGCGCATATAATTGGCAGTTACTAATATTTTCGTATCACTTGGAAAAATCCAATTGATGTAATGATCCGACAAATCAAATTCATATCCAGCAGAAAACGACATAAAAGGGGATAGGGGGATGTTGCCTCCGTCTGAAAAAGAGATGTTGGGTTTGTTCAAATGCTTGATGGCAGCACCAAACCAAAGTTTTTCTGTATTAAAAAGCAAGCCTGCATTGAAATCAAAAAAGTTCATTTTGTTTTTTCCCAAAATTGGATCAATCGAGTTTGGACTCACATAGCCTGATCCAATATTGATTTGATCATTCAGTACAAGATTTTGAAAGCCAAATGATTTGGCACCAAATCCTACCTCAATGGCTGGGCGAAATACCCATTCGTCATTCAGTTCCACTTTGTAAGCATAATTAACATTTACTTGCTGATAATTATAGCTTGTGAAATTTTCTCGGTGGTTTAAAATATTCACACCCAGTCCACTGTTCATTCCTTCCACCCATGTATTAAAAAAAGCATATTCTGTTTCTAATTTTAAGTTCAAATCGGGCCATTGTGTGCGGTGTAATATTCCTGCATTCATGGTTTCCATATAACCTGCAAACCCCGGATTGATGGTTTGAGGTACCATAAAATACTGTGTAAATATGGGGTCTTGTGCGTAACTAAAATGAAACGAACAGCATATAAATAGGTAGATATAATATCTCATAGCTTTCATAATACACATTATTTTATTAATACAAATGGACCATTTCTGGTGATGATTGTTCCGTAGAATGTTTTACCTGAAAGGGTGTAGTAGTAATTTCCGTTTTCAGCTTCCACACCATTTATGGTTCCGTTCCATCCGGATAACACATCTCCTTGCTCAGAATAAATGAGCTCACCCCACGTATCATACACATTGAATTCTAATTCGGTCAAACCAATGTATTTTGGTAAAAACAATTCGTTTACGCCATCGGTATTCGGTGTAAAGGCATTGGGAACAATTAATTTATATCCTTCTGTAATTATAATTGAAATTACTTTTTGATACACACATCCAAACGGATACGTCACAGATAAGGTTACGACATAGGGTCCTGGAACACTATACGAATGAATAGGGTTGAGGTCGGTTGAAAATTGTCCGTCACCAAAATTCCAGTTCAGTGATACATAATCCCCTGTAATTGCACTGTTAAATTGTATCGGATCATTGATTGAATAGTATCCATAGGTTTGATATGTAGAGGCTGTAAACCCAAATCCAACATTTCCTAAAGTAGGTAAATTGACATCAAACGTGTAATTGTTTGTACAGCCTATCGCATCGGTAGCAGTCAGTTGTATGGTGCCATTTAAATTGGTTGACATGTTTTGATTTTGGTTACCACTTACTGTGCCACTAGACCATGAATATTGTATTGGCTGAACCCCTCCAGCAGATTGAGCTGTAAAGTTTTGAACAACCGTTTTTGCTTGACAGTTAAAGGCAGTTTGAGTAGCCACGTTCAAAACAATCGGTGAAGGTCTCGTGACAACATATTGATTCGATTTTGTACAACCATTCGCATCGGTAACAACGACGGCATAATTTCCAGCAATAATATTGGTTAAGTCTTCGGTAGTAGCACCATTCGACCAAACAAAATTGAAAGGAGGTACGCCACCAGAAACATTCAAATCAATGGTACCACTATTAGCATTCGTACAATTAGTAGCATTTGATACGTTGGCACCAATTGCCAATACTTGTGGATCAACAATCGTGAAAGATCGAGTGATAAAGCAAGGCGTCCCATCAGAGATTGTCGCGGTATAGATTCCCGGACCTAAGTTGTTTCGGGTGAGTCCTGCATTGCTGCCATCACTCCAAGTAAGTGTTAAGGGAGCAAGACCTCCAACCAAATTCAATTGAATGCTTCCATCATGTGCACCATGGCATGTAATATTAGTAGCAACTGGGTTCACCATGAATACAGGTGCTTCAGGAATACTAACTGTAATTGGTTTTTGACATCCTTTTGAATCCGTGATGGTGATGGTATAATTTCCAGCAGATAGATTGGTTTGTGATAATCCTGTGGCTAGGTTGTTCCAAGCTCCTGTGTATGGACCCGTTCCACCAGATACAGTCAAAACAATAGAAGCGTTGTTCGCTCCATAGCAAGTAATTGGTGTAGTTGTAGCAGTGATTACAATATCATTGGGTTGGGTTACCATCAATCCAGTCAAACTTTTGGTGCCTCCATTTGCATCTATAATAGTGAAAGTATAAGTATCAGCAACCAAACCAGCGAACTGTGGAGTCAAATCCGTTGAATTCGTTATCGTCGCAACCAAAGCACCTAAACTATTGAACAATTGATAAGTGTATGGCGGAACGGATTCTTGCGTAATGATGAAACCTAATGCGCCATTGGAATCGCCAAAACAATTTAAATTGACTTGTGCTAATGGATCTAATGCGAACAGTATTTCTGGTGGTTGTGTAATGATGAATGAGAGAATCGTTGGCGCGCAATATCCATCATTGATGGTGACTTGATAATTTCCTGCACTCAAATTGTTTACGTCTTGATTGGTTGAAATTTGATTTCCTAAAGCATCAATCCATAGGTAGGTATAAGTGCCTGATCCTCCAGAAACAGTTAGATCAATTGAACCATTGGTGGCACCTGCAAAACTGACACCGTAACCGTTATAATTTGAAAGAACAGCGCTTGTTTGAATGGTTGGATTTACGGTGATACTATAAGTTGCTACAGGTCCAGCGCATTGGTTGCCGTTGTAATTAAAAGTTGCAAAGGCAGCATAGGTGACCGTTAAGGGTACATTGGTTGTATTTGATAATAATTGGGAAGGAATCGTATTGGTTCCTAAATTTTGAGCTCCTGTTATCCCAACTGGAATCGTAGCTGCCCATTCATAGGTAATTGTACCCGTATTTGAAGAACTCAAAGTTACTTCACTAGTAGAAGTGTCGTTACAAATTGTCTGATTATTAGAGCTAAAAATAACCGTTGGTTTTGGATACACTGTTATCTCAATGCTAAATGTTGGACCCGAACATATACCTGCGATCGGAGTAAGTACATAGGTAGCGGTTGCAATTTGATTGGTTGTATTTGTTAATGTTTGTTGGAAATCGACAACTGCTGTTCCTTGTGCAGTTTCTCCAGTAATAGCTCCAATTGGACTAATAGTAGGTAGTCCCCAGGTATACATTGTAGTATTTGGAACTGTATTTCCATTTCCATCTTGTGGCGTGAGTGTAACAGTGTCTCCACTGCATGCAATCTGCGTCACATTATTTACAAATGGTATCGGATTGATGATTACCTCTGCGGTATCTGAAGTTACACTTGTACAACCTCCAGAAGAAAAAGTAACCACACAATAGTAGTATAATGTTCCAACGGATGAAGCGCTAGGTGTGTAGGTGTTTGAGTTGGTTCCAACAGGTGTTCCACCCACTGTTGTATTGGTTGTGTTAGAATACCATTGAAAAGAAGCCGTACCCGTTCCGTTGGCATACGCCACGCTAAGCGCAGTTGGTGTTCCTCCGATGCATACCGAGCTTCCAGTTGGTTGCGTAGTAATAGTAGGTGCAGCTACCACAATAACCTCTGCTACGGCACTTGTTACAGTACAACCCACACCGGTCTGATTGATAACACAATAGTAGTAGGTGGTTCCAACAATCGATGTGTCGGGAGTATAATTTGAATTGGTCGCATTTGCAATAGCAGTTCCGATACCCGTTGCAGTGCTAGCTGAATACCATTGATAATTAAAAGTACCTATTCCGCCAGTAACTGTTACACTTAAATCATTTGGTATAGTACCTTGACACAAACTTTGACTTGCCAGTGGTTGGGCGTTAACTACAGGATCTGCCACCACAATAACTTGTGCCACTTGTGATGAGGTTGAGTTACATCCGTTGCCACTAAGAATAACCACACAGTAGTAATAGTACGTTCCAACGGAAGAAAAAGCAGCGGGAGTATAAGAAGCAGAAGTAGCGCCAGTAATCATAGATCCACCATTATTTGTAGCAGTTGTATTGGAATACCATTGGTAGGTTGCAGTTCCGGCACCTCCCGTATAAGCAACCGTTAAAGCAGAAATGGATCCACCTTCGCAAATGGATTGTGTTGCCAAAGGTTCTGTGCTGATGGTGGGAAGAGGATTGATGATTACCTCTGCGGTATCTGAAGTTACACTTGTACAACCTCCAGAAGAAAAAGTAACCTCGCAATAGTAGTATGACGTTCCAACAGATGAAGCATTAGGAGTATAGGTGTTTGAATTGGTTCCAACAGGTGTTCCACCCACTGTTGAATTGGTTGAGTTTGAATACCATTGAAAAGAAGCTGTCCCTGCTCCGTTGGCATAAGTTAAGCTAAGAGTAGTAGGAGTTCCTCCGATACATACCGAGCTTCCAAGAGGTTGCGAGGTAATAGTAGGAGCTCCCGCCACTATAACCTCTGCCACGGTACTTGTTACAGCACATCCCACACCGGCCTGATTGATAACACAATAGTAGTAGGTGGTTCCAACAATCGATGTGTCGGGAGTATAATTTGAATTGGTCGCATTTGCAATAGCAGTTCCGATACCCGTTGCTGTGGTAGCTGAATACCATTGGTAGGTAAAGGTACCAATTCCGCCAGTGACAGTTATACTTAAATCATTTGGTGTAGTACCTTGACACAAACTTTGACTTGCTAATGGTTGGGTGTTAATTACAGGATCTGCCACCACAATAACTTGTGCCACTTGTGATGAGGTTGAGTTACATCCGTTGCCACTAAGAGTAACCACACAGTAGTAGTAATACGTTCCAACAGAAGAAAAAGCAGTGGGAGTATAAGAATTAGAAGTAGCACCAGTGATCATAGATCCACCACTATTTGTAGCAGTTGTATTGGAATACCATTGGTAGGTTGCAGTTCCGGTTCCACCTGAGTAAGCTACCGTCAAAGCAGAAATAGATCCGCCCACGCAAATAGATTGCGTTGCCAAAGGTTCAGTGCTGATGGTTGGGAGTGGGTTTACATTAACAATGGCTGTTTGCGATACTGTTTTAGTACATACTACAGGGTTTGAATCTTGAATTGATATTAATTCATAGGTGTAGGTTCCTAAAACACTTGTTGGTGCAGCTAAAGTAATTGAATTTCCTGATGTAGTAGTGATTGTTTGAGGTAATCCGTTGTTTAAATTGTACGTAAATGTGAAGGGTGCTGTACCAGATGTTCCTGTAAAGGTTAGTAAAGGTGCTGCTGCATTAATACATAGGTCAGCAGATCCTGTTAAAGTTCCATTTGGGCTTGCATTTACCTGAATCACAAAAGATTTAGGGGTACCGATACAACCAACACCATTATAAGTAAAAGTTGGTGTAACATTGATCGTACTAGATATTTGTGAAGTCGTACTATTTTGAGCAATAAAAGTTATGATATTTCCAGATCCAGGACTTGTTAATCCAATCGAACCATTCGAATTAGTCCAAGAATAAGTTGTAATTCCAATCGTATTGAGAGAATTAAATTGAATTTCAGGAATTGTTGCGCCGCTACAAACTTCAATTGGATCGGGTTGAACTAGTTCTCCCATTGGATTGACAGTAATAGTAAAAGTTTTTGCAACTCCCGAACAAACTAAACCTCCATTGGTAAAGCTAGGTGTAACGGTTAGGGTTGCCGTAATTGGTTGTGTGGTTGTATTTGAAGTAGTGAAGGTTGGAATATCTCCTTGTCCAGAAGCTGAAATGCCTATTGCGGCAGTGTCACTTGACCAAGTGTAAGTAGTCGTTCCGTTGGTGTTTGCTGTGGTGAAGCTAATAGCAGGTACCACTACATTGTGACAAAAAGTTAAGTTATTAGGTTGATTTACATTTGCTGCAGGATTAACCGTTATGGTAAATGTTTTAGTAGGCCCATTACAGTTGGTGCCTCCGTCTGTATATAATGGTGCAACTGTAATCGTTGCCGTGATTGGACTTGTTGTGTTATTAACAGCAGTAAAGCTTGGAATATCTCCATTTCCACTAGCAGGGAGACCAATAGATGGATTATCATTTTGCCATGAAAAGGTCGTAGTTCCGATGGTATTGGTTGTGGTAAAAGGAATGGTAGGTACTACATCATTCGCGCAAAAAATCAAATGGGTTGGTTGATTTACCTGTGCCGAAGGATTGACTCCAATGCTAAATGAAATACTAGGTCCCGTACAAGAAACACCATTATTTGTAAAAGTAGGTGTAACAGTGATTATTCCAGAAATGGGACTTGTGGTAGGATTGGTAGCAGTAAAATTCAAATCACCACTTCCAGAAGCAGCAAGACCAATAGCTGTATTTGTATTTGTCCAATCATAAATTGTTGTTCCGCCTGAGTTGTTTGTACCAAAGGGAACATTAACTTGTTGGTTATGACATGCTGAAAGATTAGCAACCGACTGAATTTGAGCGTTTGGATTTACTGTAATTGTAAAGGTAGTAGGTGTTCCGCTACAAGTAACCCCATTGTTTGTGTAAGTTGGGGTGACTGTAATGGTAGCTATTTTAGGTATTGAGGTTGTATTAATAGCTGTAAAAGCAGGTAAATTACCTGTTCCAGAATCACCTAATCCGATGGAATTATTGGAATTGCTCCAAGCAAAATCAGACGTTCCTCCCGTTATTGCTGTTGAAAATACTTGGGATGAAATAGGGGTTCCGTTACAAACTACAATATTTTGAATGGTATTGATTTGGGCACTCGGATTGATTGTGATTGTAAAACTAGTTGGTGTTCCAGGACAATCTGTTCCCCCACTAGAATTAATAGGTGTAACTGTTATCGTTGCAGTGATTGTGCTGGCACTGGTATTGGTTGCTGTAAAACCTATGGCTCCCGATCCTGAAGCACCTAATCCGATTAATGGATTGGAATTAGTCCAAGAAAAACCAGTTGCATTTACACCTGAAAAATCAATAGGTCCAACTACATCTCCATTACAAAAAACACTATTTGTAATAGGATTGATAGTAGGTGTGGGTAAAAAAGTAACAATTACCGTATCTGTTTCAAAAGTACAAGGTCCAACAGGATCATCACTGGTTAATGTCAACGTAATGGTACCTACAAAGTTTGCAGGTGGTGTAAAAGTAGAGGTCAAAGAATTTGGATTCGAAAATACCCCGCCATTCGAAGAGGTCCAACTACCACTTGAAGCCGCTCCTCCAACAGTCCCATTCAAGGTAAGGATTGAATTTTTACACAAGGGAGGATAATCCCCTGCATCTACAATGGCACTCGAATTAAATTCAACAATTACATTGATAGAAACGGGTGGACAAGGTCCAATTGGATCATCGGAAATAAAGGTAAAAACAATGGTACCTATATAATTGGGCGGAGGTGAATATGTTGGGGATAAGGTGTTTGCATTGGGGTAAAAAGTACCGTTTGGAACAGAGGATACCCAATACCCAGTTGTTGTACCTCCGGATAAAGAGCCTGTCAATTGGATGTTTGAATTCAAACAAGTTGCCGTTGGACCTGAAGCAGCAATTTGCACTTGGGGATTTACTACAATAGAACTTGTGTAACTTCTACTTCCACATTCGTTTGTTAATGTAAGGGTGTAATTATAAGTGCCCGGAGAACTAAAAGTAAGGGTTGGATTAGCAGCTGTTGTACTCGAAATAGTAGCTGGAGGTGTACTGCCAAAATCCCAAAGATAGGTTACAGCTTGTGTTGCATAACAGTTGTTTATTACGGGTGTTAATGTAATATTATCTCCTTCGCAAATGGTGTATGGAGTCAATTGGGTCGAAGGTTTATCCTTTACGGTAATGGTTTTTATTTGCACATCATCCACACATAAAGCACCAGGAACGGGTGTTTGAAGAGAAGTTGTCAATTGAACTTCATAGACTCCCGGACTTGTAAAAGAAATTCCGGGTTCAAACGAAGTGGCATCACCACTAGAAAAGGTCCATCCTGGAGCAGAAACACCAGGGCAATTTTGCGGATTTGTTTGGGTAACTTGCCAATTGTAGTTGTTTGAATTTGAACAAAGTGGAGTACTCGAGGTGTTGGTTGGAGTAATAGTGGCAGGTGCGCAAATAGTTGAAGGTGAAAAATTAAAATCAGCTACCACAGCAGGAGTGATACAAATGGGATGTTCAATTTCATTCATACCGCAATCATTACCGGTAATCATTTTGATGACATAATTTCCTGGTTGATTAAAAATCACTCCCAACGGTGTACTTCCATCGGTCCATTCCGTCCAATCATATAAATTATTTGCTTCTGTAAACCCGTTCGAACTTCCTAAAGTACTTCCGGCAGCCAAGGTAAAGCCTGTATTAGGTGTAATTTCCCAGTACATTCCATAATTGGGATTACAACCAAATGAATCCACATTTTCGCCAGAGTCAGATGTATCAGTAAATGTCACCGTACTTTGTACGCAGGCCACCTGAGCAGATTGACTAAAATCAGGATCCGTTTCTAACGATACACGTATCGGACCTATGGAAGTAAAGGTTCCTTGTGGACTACAGGGATTGGATGCAACTACTTGAATCGAGTAGGAATCTGCATAAACACTATTGTTAATGGTCGAATTGTTTCCGCAGGATGTGTTTGGAAAATGGTAATTCAGTACATACGGGTTGGTAGGCAAACCATTTGGAAATACGATGGGTGCCGAACCATCATTTACAGTGATCGTATATGTGGTTCCGGGGATGGTATTATTACTTGAGGTTATGGCAAATTGGTACGAGTTAGGATTACACGCCGTGGCACCAGATCCAGATATGGTTACTGTTGGAGGCGGACTTCCAACAAATACATTGTAATTAGTAGTTAAGGAACATCCTCCAGGATAGTTAACGGTATACGCCAATTGGAATATCCCAATCGGATAGGTATGTGAACCTAAAGTTGTACTGCTAGGGGTACTGTCTCCCCAATCAATATTTACAGTAGTTCCGACAGGGTAAGAAGCGCTATTTGGATCTACAAAGTTGAATATCCCAATATTTGAACCTCCACATCGAGTGAAAACCGTAACCCCATTTTGGATGCTCGTGCTGTATCCTGTTCCTGTATTGGCTATCGTTAAAGTAGGTACTGTTACATTGGTTACTACGACATTTACGCTACTGCTTACCCCGTCAACAGTCAAAATAGTAGTGTAGTTCCCTGCAGTTGGATACGTAATGATATGCGGACCAGCTGTATTAGCTGCGGTTGTATTTCCTCCTGCAAAACTCCACGCATAGGTGGAACCAGCAGTTACTCCTGATGAAGTATCGGTGTAGGTTATAGATTGTCCGTTACAAATAGTGATCGTGCCACCCACAGCTGCCGGATTGGTCGTGAAACTTGTTACTACTACTAATTTGGAAGTAGATAGTTGAGAGGGAGGTGTTGCCTTTTGATTTGAAAAACCAACCCATGTAGTCAAGAATACTAAAAGATAGATCCAAAAACAGTAAACTTTTTTCATAGTAATCATTTTAAGGGGTTATAATGATTGATATAAATTGGTTTTTACCAGCGTATATATTACATATCAAATTTACGATAATAAATCGTCAATTGGTTTGTTTAAGTAGAATTATTTCGATGTTTTTTTACAAACAGAATTCTAATATAATATAACTGAGAACCAACATTTTTAGTATTATTTTTTTTCGTATTTGATAAAAAGTATGGATTTTTTCGGATAGATCTCCAACACTTAAGTTAGGTTAATTGTGATTAAATAACATTCTTGAAAAAAAAGTAATTAGTTTGCTGTCATATTAGAGTGACATGAAATAAATAAAAAAAGCACCAGTTATGGTGCTTTTTTTTAATCAATATTTAATATATTAATTGATTTTTACAGCGTAGAATCTATTGCCTTTCCATGCTGATCCTCCAAAAGAGTTGTAAAATAATATAATTCCATTGTCCATTTGCGACTCACCATACCAACTAGCCTCTTGAAAAAATAAATGATAGGTTTTTGATGATGATCCGGTATTATTAATAAAAAAACTTCCTTTATGATTTGAATTTGCAGCCGTACGGCTACTTACAAGTGTTATGGGATGTGTAAACATTGCACCACCTGGTATTAATGCATCATTAGTAATATTGGTTGGGGTAGTAGGAAATGCATATCCAATCATTTCTGAATTTGTATTGTCTTGCAGCCAATAAGACATTTCTAGACTTGGAATATCCATAAATCCAGGATCTCCTTGTACAGAAATAATAGCCGTTATATTAAGTACTACTTCCCATTTGCCAGGAGGTAAAGTGATTTCACCATTGAATGTTTTAGTGCCATGAGAAATTCCTTGCATATATTCTCCACTAGTATATATAGGATACCCTAAACTTCCATCAACAAAAGTTGTTGGAGTAGCAGTTGTTTGGTCAGCCAAACGTTGCCATGTAGTTCCTGTGTAATAATAAACTCCAGGAGTAACCGCAGTACTTCCAGAACCAGCTGTAGCGGTATTAAACACCATTAATCCGGTTGCTGGTGTAGCAATTGTGCTTGTGTCCGAGGTTCCTGTTAGTGTAACTCTAGGTTGTAAAAAACCTTTGTCAGTTGCATCTACTTGGAATTTTGCTGAAGCATTTACAGATGTTGTTCCAACGCCAACTTGAGCTACAAATAGGGTTGGTACTAATAAGGCTAGTAATAATAATTTGTTTTTCATATTAATAATTTGAATAAGGTATTTGAATTAACTATTTGATTTTGATTTTTGTTTGTAAATAATATAGTAAGCCATTGTGATTGAAACTAAGACCAATAATGGAATCCAATCGTTTATAGGGGATGCAGGAGTATTATCAACTACATCATCTACAAAAACTGGAGGGTCCTCAGCAAAGATGGGTAATGAACTTAGTAATAATATTGATAGAATGTAACGGGTTATTTTCTGTTTTTTCATGCTTATTTTTTTATCCATTTTTTAACAACACTAGTGTTGTCCTTACTAATTATTACTTGATAAATTCCAGTCATTAATGATGAATCTAATTTACACTCAATAGCATTATTTAAAGATTTAGTGGTTTTTACTTCGATAAGTTGTCCTAAAGTATTGTAGATTTTTACTGAGTAACCATCGGCGGTACCCGGTACTTGAATAGAAAAGGTTGATTCTATTGAAGGGTTTGGGTACAATGCAACAGTGTTATCCGCAAATTCAGGATTAGTTAAAGATGTAGTTGAGTAAATGATTTCAAATCTATTTGCAGCAGAGGTTAAACTGTTGTTAGAATCGATTGAAAAATTGTATGATGCTACGGGGTTTATTTCCGTATAAGTTTGTAAAAAAGCATCATAAATATAAGGTGTTAAACCTTCATTAGTACCTTTTTCGGCAACTAATGTGTATTGTGTAGATCTATATTGATTGATGTTTAATGGAAATATTGTAGTTGCGATTGGGTTTTGAAAACATCCAATACTCAGTTTTGAAGTTCCGGAAACAATGGATATATTTTCATCTAAATTACTCATTTTATCGGCATCGTTTGCATCAATATTATTATTAAAAGTATCATTGAATAATAACAATGCTCCATCAGAAGGTGTTTGCTGAAGATTAAATGAATTTGCATCGTACAATGTTAATCGCAATGAATTAGTTGCATAAGAATTGTTTGTTCTGTACACATTTTCATTAGTAGAAGTATATTTATTAGTTTCATTAAACGTAATACTTGCTACACCATTGTTTAAAGTTTTAACAAAACACGCCTGCATTGGTTCAAGATATTGATTTACAGCTGAACCAGAAACACTATTTGTATTTCCTGAAAAAGTATATGTTACGAATGCACCTCTACCGTTTGTACCTCCCACTTTAGGGTCCCAAACATAATAAAAATTTGAATTCAGATTTGTACTTGCAGTTAACACATCTGCTATTGATACAGCCGATTGGTATGGGTTTCCAATGAAATTGAAACCATTTGCAACTTGGCTTAAATCAGAATTAGTATAGCTTCCAATTTTTAAACTACCATTTGTTCTAAGTGTTGTTACAGAAGGTGTTGCGGCATTATTTGTTAAATCTACAGCACGGCTTCCTCGAACCAGTAATCTGTAAGCTCCTCCACTCGTTAAGGTGTTAGTGTCTGTGTTGTTAATTGATGACCACGTTTGCAAAGTATTGTTAAACAAGTACAAAGAAGCATTACCAGATTGCGTAGCATCAAATCCATTTGATCCAGAAGTAGATCCAGTAATGTGTGTTCCGTAATTTGCAGTTGAATTGATATTATTAGCAAATGCTGCAGAAGTGTTATTTTGATTTTCTTGCCAATTATATTTTATGGAAGTTGATGTAGTTACAGGTGAACTTAATAATCTAAATGCTCTTTTAGATGGAATATATCGTTCAACTACAATATTATTCACTGTTCCGCCAGAAGATTGTAATACGATGGCTGTTTTACTAGACGTACTTTTCATGAACAATTTACCGCCACCGTCAATAGTTCCTTGTGTTGATAATAAATAATCTGTAATTGATAACGAGCCGGAATTAAAGGTTGCGGTTCCTGAAGATTTGTCAAGTTCAAGTTTTTTTACAACGTCAGAACTTCCAAAATCAAAGGTTTGTGTATTAGCTCCTTGAACATTTAATGTTCCATTTGACATTGATAGCGTACCGTTATTGTCAATATTTCCTGAAACAGCCAATTTTCCTGTTCCAATAGTTATTGTTCCGTCATTTATGATATTATCATTTGAATAAATAGTTTCTCCGTTAGAAACAAATAAGGTTTCTCCAGTAGTAACTTTTAATTGTGAATGTCCAATAAAAAAGGCACAGGTGAATAAAATTAAAAATTTAAATTTCATATAATAAAATGAGGGGTTTGTTTCGATATTTTTTTATAAATATCGAATTAATTAGAAGTAACAATTGGTAAAATGATGATTTTAGTTGGGGCATAAAATAATTTCGGGTGCATAAGTAGATAAATAAATTAAATCCACATAAACTAATAGTTGTTAAATGTGGTAATCTATGTTTTTGCTATATTATTTTATGCTTTACTTATTTATTCTGGAAAGTTTTGAAGAAATAATTAATTTTTAGAACAAAATAATGCAGTTTTTATTTTGTTCTAAATTCAAAATCTGTAGGGTTAACTCGTGTCATTAACTTTATTTAAAGTTTTAGATTATAAAAAATCCCAGTCTATAAATCATGACTTACTATGTTAATAAAGTCGAAATTAGTCTTGATATTACTCCTACATTCATGAGTTAAGACTTACTTCTTTTCTAATTTTGTAAGAACTCGCTGTTTGTAAAAAACGAAACAAATGCCTGAAATAAGTAGAAACCATACTGTTGAATCAATGGGGGCTGCACTATCGTCAGGGTCGTTGTTTGTCTCGCCTGTGGTGCCAAAATCAGTCGGAGTACCCGAAGTTTGACTCATCAGTTGTGTCGAGAACAATAAGAATAAGACTAAGAGGAAGGGCGTATAAATTTTTTTCATGATGGCGTTTATTAATACATTGTTTTTAAAGTGACCCATTGTTCGTTTTCAGTATATATTTTTACAAGTAACATTTGATGGGTAGGTTCTAATTGTGTGAGTTCGACACGATCCAGACGTACCTCCAAATCAGACATCAACAATCTTCCCAGACAATCATAGACTAGAATTTTTTGAAATGCTCCCTTGTGCGTTTCAAGAACTAATTTTTTATTTTCTGTGAAAATACGTATGCTGTTTGCATCCGCAATTGGGTCGTAAACACCCAAATTCGGGAGGTAGACAACCTCAAATCGGTTGTTGTAAATTCCTTCGTTTGACCAAAAGGAGTAAGGTGCAATCGAAATATTAGAAGTAATCCCTGTTTGATTATCCCGAATATACACAGCTTGATTATTGGCAAATAGCCCATCAAAATGATGCAACGTAATCGAATAGGTTCCGGCAACTTGACAATCAAATCCAAGGTGTACTTCGTCGTTTGGTGAAAACGGTAAAGCGCGACCCTGAATCACAAAGTTCTTGTTTCCTATAATGGAATATAAATAACTTCCTGAACTCCCGTAGGAAACACCATCAAATTGACTGTCATCGTTTTGTGTTGCTCCCGTTACATATCCGATCATGATTTGATTGATTTGCGTAGTGGTGCCCAATCCTAAATTGAGCCAAATTCTATTTTTTTCAACCAATGTTCTAAAAAATTGATGCGCCTGATTGTTTGTTCGAAGTGCGTTGGTAAACTGAATTGCGCCTCCACTTTTAGCTTTTACAAAAAAACCTTGACCAACTTGAATGCTTCCATCTGGAGTTTCAGCGGGTGTATGATAGGCTGGGTCGGTTACCTCGATTTCCGTAGCAGATGTTGCGCCCGTTGCATTCCAAGTAGCGTAATTGGTGCCCGATTGAAACAAACCATTGGCATCCATAGAAAGGGTGTGTGCATAAAAATACAATGTCCCTTCGATGGTATCAGAATTTGCCAAAACAAAATCGGTAGCATCCATAGTAGAAGGGTAGGGATTGCCAACTAAATTAAAGTTGTAAGTAGGCGAATAGGCAACATTAAATGACAAAGTACCATTGTTTGGCACACCATAAAAGCTGCCTGACCATTCGGCTGGAACCGAAGCCGACTGGTTATTGGGTGCGCGAACTACATATCCTTTTGCCGTTTCAAAAGTAGAGCTGTTGGATAATGTTGAACTTAAGTAAGTATCTGTGGATGTTTGATACGTATAGAATCGGTGTGTGAGGGTTTGAGGTGAAAAGGCATAGATGTTCTGATTTGCAACAGGCGATCCCCAAAGTGTGTGATCCAATCGTACAAGATTGCTCGTATTTCTATGGACTAAAATAGGACCCACATTCTCAGCTAAAGGATCCATCTGAATCAAATTGGTATCATTCATTTGGGTATAGCTACTCCCAGTATCAACCGTAATCGATCCATACACAAATACATCGTGATTTGCTATAACGACAGCATTGTTTTGTGTGTGAATTTTACAAGCATACAAAGTCGTTGAAGTCGTAAAATTAGAACCAAAAATCACCTCTTTTGCATACGATGGTAATCCATTACTCCAACTACTTCCGTCCCAAGTGGTAGAACCATCACAAACGGAGGTGTCTGTGTCAGTTGTGCCGTTGCAATTGTCATCGATTCCGTTTCCATATACCTCTATGGCACCTGGATGAACCGTTTCATCGGCATCATTACAATCGGAAGCATTGGTGACTAAACCGACCGTGTAATCGCATGTCTCAGTTGTGGCATCACCAAAACCATCCAAATCAATATCGGTGTAATACAAGGTGTTGGTGTTGTTAATACCTTCTATTGATAATTGAGTTCCATACGTTGAAATTGCTCCGCTAACGGATAGTAATTTAGAATTTAAAATATTATTAACTCCAATTGAAATTGCTCCGTTTGATATAATGGTACCTTTAAACGTGCAATTGGCTGCTAGCGAAAAGGCGCCTTCAACAATCCAATATATATTGTTTGTTGACGCTCCGTTTATTAATACGATGGTTGACCCAGCACCCGATGTGAAGGCGCCACCAAATTTAAATACAAATTTTGCACTTGGATCGTTTTGAGCATCCAATAGTAAAGTTCCGGCCACCGATCCTGCAGCACCAATACTATATATTCCCGAGAATAAAGTTTCGCCACTACCAAAAGCAGGTAAATGAGTTGTAATAGTTGGCGCCATGTTTTGAAATGCAGCGTAGGCCATTCCCAAATCTGTAGACGCGCCATTGGTGCTCGCATCTGCAATATGCACTTGTCCTGAGACATAAGTAGGATTAAATCCGGTGATTGTACCGATGTTGGTTCCAATCGAACCTTCAATGGTTGATGTTCCAACGTCATCGATGCTTCCAGAACTTGTAAAAATAGAAAACGCCGCTGCACTACCAATGGATGGCAAGCATTGTGCAAAAGAAGGAATTAATGGAACCAAAAAAAAAGGCAATAGAAATCCACTAAACCACTTGAAAGAAATTTTTTTCATGTGTTTTTTTTAAAGATGATAAATAGAAACGATTAATTAGACCTGAAAATGCTGTCTACGATGATATCTTCAAAGATAGCTCATAATGTATGTATTTAATGATATATTATTGTAAATCCGTGAATTATGTAAATTATAAATAAATTTTCTTTACTAGTTGTTCGCAACGAGCCGTATCATTACAAAAAAGTGTGACTTCGTTATCATTTCATTTTTTTTATTTTAAGTTTGACACTCATTATTTATAAAAAAGATGTATTTTTGTTTAATTATTTTACAAAAAAGATAAACAATAATGAAACCAATCATTGCTCCCATTCAAAAGGAACCACTTTCAGAAATTCAAATCGACCGAATTATTGAAATGGCTTGGGAAGATAGAACTCCCTTTGATGCCATTAAATTTCAATTCGGATTAGCTGAAGCGGATGTCAAAGTACTCATGAAAAAAGAGTTGAAGTTTAGTAGTTATAAGTTATGGAGAGCTCGGGTTGAAAACTGTAAGACCAAACATGTTGCCAAGCGCAGTGAAGACATTGATCGTTTTAAATGTACCAGACAGCGCGCTATTTCAAACAATAAAGTATCAAAAAGATAAAGTGATGGATGCGAAAAAACCAGACAATGTTGTGTTTTCTGAAACCCAAGGCTATCACGCAAGCTTGATGTCTTACGGGACTAGTGTAGGCGCACCTGTCATTCAAATGGATGATATTGTTGCTTTCAAGAGTAGAGGTATTCGAAGTGTCAATAAAGAATTTGAAAATAAATTCAACGAGCTCAAAGAACAATATGAAAAGTTAATGAAAGAATTCGAGTACAACGAATTGGTATACAGTTCTAAGTTTTCTTTTGAACCGGTCATTGGCGAAATTTATCATTTGTATCGAGGTGCCGATGGACTCAATTTTCTATCCTTGATTTCACCCCTCGAATGCAGTCGAGAACATTTGGGTTCGTTCCGATTGAACAATGACAAAAAATGGATACTAATCGAATAACGACCTATAAATTGATGCAAAATCACATCTCGTCGGAGGCTATTCAAGCCATGGAAAAACAGCAAAGAGTGCACTTTATCAATAGTTTGTTGGGTTTTAAAAGTGTGGCCATGGTGGGTACTTCAGACCAGTTAGGTCAAACCAATTTGGCTATTTTTAGTTCCTTTTTTCATATAGGTGCTAATCCAGCTTTGGTTGGGATGATTTTTCGTCCCACACCCCCCGAGAGAAATACTTTTAGCAACATCATGGAGACCGGTTTTTATACCCTCAACCATCTCAATGAGTCAAACTACCTGCAAGCACATCAAACATCGGCTCGTTACGATAAAAGTTCTTCAGAATTTGAAATGACAGGGTTGCAACCCGATTACAAAGACAATTTTTTTGCACCGTATGTAAAGGAAAGTCAAATTCAATTGGGTATCCAGTTTAAAGAAAAAGTGGACCTAACAATCAATGATACGACTTTAGTGATTGGTGAAATTCTACATGTGTATCTACCAGATGAATGTATGAGTGATGATGGTTTTGTGCACCTAGAACGAGCTAATACAGTTACCTGTTCGGGTTTAGACAGTTACCATACAACGACTCAATTGGATCGATTGAGTTATGCGAAGCCAGACAAACCAGTTAGTTCAATACGAGCACTCCACAAATAGTTTAAAATCGTATCAATCCAATATCCGAGCTTCCATTATTAATGGTATCATTAGTAATGGTCTTTTCTTTTGATTTTTTTTTCCAATTATTTCATATTTCTTTTTTTCGTTCTAGGATCAAAATTTCTAGAATCTAAATTTATACCTTCTATTTTATATGGGCTAATAATGGGCTAAAAATCTTATTGTGTTATGTTAAGTTTGTTTAAATATTTAACCATGAGCTCAATTACCGATAAACCCATTAATAAAAAAGGGGATGACCTTTTAAAGGTCGAAAAATACAGTCAGGCACTTTCTAATTTTATTACCCGAAGCGATACACCAATTACCATTGGACTTCAAGGAGAGTGGGGTACAGGAAAAACTTCCTTAATGTCCTTATTATTAGAAGATTTTAATGAAAAAAATATTGCTTGTTCTTGGGTGAATACATGGGAGTACAGCATGTTTCGAGGTGCGAATGAAACGACTCCGGGTGTATTAAGAGGTATGTTAGAGAAATTAAAAGAGTCTTGTGAAAGTAGAGGGGTTTGGACATTAAAAGACGAAAGTCATGCAAAGTTTAAATCGGCTGCTCGTTTTTTAGGAGGTTTAGCCAATCAATTTATCGCTAATCAAACGGGTATTAATGTAAGAGAAGCAGCTGAAGGTGGAAATGCCAATCCAAATTCGACTGCAGAAATTGCGGAAATTAAGGCTTTAATTACCGAGTTAATAAACGATTTGATTAACGATAGTAAAAACAAAATTCAAAAAGTTGTTTTTTTTGTTGATGATTTGGATCGTATCCCGCCGGGTGATGCTGTTGAGGTGTTGGAAGCACTTAAGAATATTTTTGACATTCCTAATTGTATTTTCATATTGGCGATTGATTATGATGTAGTTGTAAAAGGGCTAGAAAGTAAATTTGGTCCTAAAACAGAAGAAAATGAACGAGAATTCCGATCATTTTTTGATAAAATTATTCAAGTTCCTTTTTCAATGCCAACGGGTACCTATGATATTGAAAATTTCTTGGTTGAAAAGCTAAGCAGTATTGGAATCCAAATTTCAGATGCTGAAAAAGAATTATACACCAAAGCGGTAAGACATACGATTGGTTTTAATCCAAGAAGTTTGAAACGATATTTAAACTCGTTTAGTTTGATCAATCATCTTAAAGAAGTTGAATCAGATGATAGCGATCCGCAAGGAGATGATTTTATGTTGTTTGCTCTTTTAGGGATTCAAATATCGTATCCAAAAATTTTCAGATTATTATCTCAACAATCCAATTTCACTCAATGGAACAAAGGGTTTGGGAATAAATTTGGAATTGAGTGGGATGAAATACAAGAGAAAATCAAAAAGTTTGGAGAATCGGATCTAATTGATGAAGAGTGGGAGCAAGTAGCTTGGGGAGCTTGTCAATCGGATTCTTATTTAAAGGCAAGAGCATTTTCAGTGTTAGAGTTATTGAATTTATTGCGAATAAAATTCGGAGATGGTTTAGAACAAGAGTTAGAGAATGCTATGGAATTTGCAGCAATTACGAGTGTAGATGATGATGTAGAAACAAAGCAGGCAGTTCAAAAAATCGGAAACAAGACCATATATATAGGTATTGAGTCTAAAATTATTCAATTAAGTGAAGAAGGGTATGTAGCAGATGCTGTTACTAATTTCAGTTCACTTTGGAACATCTTAAGTGAAAAAGAGCAAAGCCATTCAAAATTTAGAATATCATTCGCAAAAAGCGGCTGTGGTTTTTATGATGATTCCAAAGGAGGTAGAGGTAAAAATCAACTTGTTTATTGTGATAATCCTTCTAAAAAAACGCTTGGAATGAAATTTTATTTAAAAAGCAACACAGGACTTGTAACTAAATGTTTTGAACAATATGGTGCAAAATATAATTTAATTTCCTCGGATTCTTTTTATATCTCTAAAGACAAAGATTTGATTTTTGAATCTAACCTTATTGAATTATTAGGAACAGAAAAGTACAGGAATTTACTGACAGATATTGCTAACGAAATTCAATAATTATGTTTGATAATTTAACTGTGACAAAGCTGGGCTATTATGTATATGCTCTAGTAAACCCTTTAACGGATAAAGTTTTTTACATTGGAAAAGGCATCGAAAATAGAGTCTTTTCTCACAAATTAGAAGTGCTTGAAAACAAATCAGGTTTAGAATCCTTAAAAAAGTTAGAAATAAAGGAAATATTAGATCATAATTTAGATATAAAACATGTAATTATTAGGCATGGTCTAACCGAAAAAGAAGCGTTTTTAGTTGAAGCAACTCTAATTGACTATCATAATTTTACTCATAATAAGTTGACAAATGAAGTGTCTGGACACAACAGTGGATTCTATGGAATCAAGACGGCCGACGAGCTAATCAGACAATACAATGCGCCAAAGTTAGAACAGTTATTTCATAAGGTCATCATCATCAATATCAATAAAAGATATGCGAGTGCCAAAAATTCTAACCATTC
>JACCDN010322632.1_pt1 | contig 37793 bp, 36 predicted proteins | sample 7441691 | NCBI WGS metagenome assembly JACCDN01 (sample SAMN15323439, study PRJNA562643) | freshwater metagenome | isolation source: river surface water | place: USA:Blue River Watershed | collected 2017-08-16
ATGGCAAAGACCATGTCTACGAAACCGCGCGCCTGTATCAAGGAAAATCAAAGAACGCTCAAGAAGCACACGAAGCAATTCGCCCAGCGGGAGACACCTTTAAAACTCCCGGCGAGTTAGCACCAGAACTTTCCCGTGATGAATTCGCACTCTATGACCTCATCTGGAAGCGCACTGTTGCATCTCAAATGGCTGATGCCAAGAAGATGCAGATGCGCGTTGACTTCGATGCCAAAACTGCAGACGGGAAAGAAACAATCTTCCGCGCCAATGGATCCGTCATCACATTCCCAGGATTCTTGGCCGCATACGATGACATCGCAACTGATGAAAACAAAGATGAAGAATCCGAAGACCGACGCCTACCTGCAATGACAGTTGGCGAATCAGTAAAGGTCGATGAATATTCTTGCGAAGGACACGAAACCAAACCACCTGCCCGCTATACCGAACCAACTCTTGTTAAAAAGCTAGAAGAACTTGGTATCGGCCGCCCATCTACATTTGCATCGATCATTCAAACCATTCAAGACCGCGGCTATGTTTATAAGCGAGGCCGGGCCCTTGTTCCCACCTTTCTCGCCTTCTCAGTCACAGGCCTTCTTGAAACCCACTTCACCAAGCTGGTGGACTATGACTTCACCGCCTCTATGGAAGAAGATCTCGACAAGATTGCTTCCGGTGAAGCCGGCCGCGTCGATTGGCTCCGCGACTTCTACTACGGCAAAGATGGCCAACCTGGACTAAATGAACTAGCTCTCGATCTTGGCGTTATCGATGCACGCGCTACAAACACAATGAATTTATCTGACACCATCGAAATCCGCGTCGGCCGTTACGGTGCATACTTACAAGAAAACTTGCCTGATCAAGATCGCAAGCTTGCAAATATTCCTGAAAACTTAGCGCCAGATGAACTCACGCTAGAGAAAGCAATCGAACTCTTAGCTGCTCCATCCGGTGAACGCGAACTTGGTATTGATCCCAATACCGGCCTTGAAGTTGTTGCTAAATCCGGTCGCTTTGGCCCATACATCACAGAAATTTTCCCAGAAGAACCTGTCGAACTAAACGATAAAGGCGAACCAAAGAAGAAGCGCAAGAAAGCAGATGCACCAAAACCAAAGACTGCATCTCTTCTCTCAACAATGAGCCTTGACACCATCACACTTGATGACGCGCTTAAATTGTTTTCACTACCGCGCGTACTGGGTACCAACTCAGCAGGGGATGAGATCACAGTTCAAAACGGCCGCTACGGTCCGTATCTCAAAGCCGGCACAGATTCACGCACTCTTACATCTGAAGACCAACTCTTCTCCATCGATTTAAATGAAGCACTCGAAATTTACTCAAAGCCAAAGGAACGCCGCCGTGGGGTTGCAAAGCCGCCACTGAAAGAACTCGGCGTCGATCCCGGCAGTGAAAAACAAGTCATCATCAAAGATGGTCGCTTCGGTATGTATGTCACCGATGGTGAAACCAACGCAACGCTCCGTCGTGGAGACACACTTGAAGCAATGACTCTTGAGCGTGGCCTTGAACTCCTTGCAGGACGTCGTGCATGGGAAGCAGAGAATGGCCCTTCTCCTAAGAAGTCAGGTAAAAAGGCTGGGAAAGCAAAGCCAGGAGAGACCGCACCAACGCTTACCAAGAACACTGTAAAGAAAGCTGCAACAAAGAAGAAAGCAGCCAAGAAAGCCACGGGAAAAGCAAAGAGAAGAGAAGAGTAGAATTTCGACATGAGGGTCACTTGGTACACAAATGCTTGCGTCCGCATTACAGTGAATTCTGGAGCAAACATCTTGTGTGACCCTTGGGTGAACTCAGGGGCATTTCTTGGTAGTTGGTTTCAATGGCCCCCGCTCCCCGATAATTTTGAGGAACAACTGTATTCTGAGCGTTGTGACGGTGTTTACATCACACATCTGCATCCGGATCATTATGACCCTAAATTTCTTGCAAAATTCACTAGAAGAAATCCGGATGTGCCGGTTTATATTGCGGAATTTGCTCATAGTTGGTTAAAGAGATCAGTAACGGCCGTCGTAGACCCAAGCACAAAAGTCATTGAAATCCCTGTTTTGAATGTGGTAGAAATTGAAAAAGGTTTCACCCTTAAGGTATTCGCATCTGATACGTGTAATCCGATTGTTTGTGGATCAAACATCCCATGCCAATTAGAACCTAAACTAAGGGGAATAGATTCAATAGGTGTTTTTAAAGGCGACGGAATTACTGTTGTCAATGCAAATGATGCAATGGGGGTTCAGTTAGTCCCACGGATTGCAGCTAATGTAGGTAAAGCAGATTTGATAATGGGGCATTACGGTGGTGCAAGCCCTTACCCACAATGTTTCCCGGAAGTATCTAACAAAAGTGAAGCAGGAAGAAAAGTAGTGGAAGCAACTTGCAAAATGCTAATTTCTGCTGCTGATGCAATCGGCGCCGAGAAAATAATGCCGTTTGCGGGGCAATATATGCTTGGTGGGAATCTGGCACACCTAAATGATTTCCGTGCAACGCTCCCACTTGATGCGGCAGCGGATTTTATTCGTCGGAATACCACAAGACAAGTGGTTACGATGACCCCGGGAGGAAGTATTGATTTGACTAGTGGGCTGAAAAGTGCGAGTTATGTAGAACCTTCTAAAGAAGTCAAAGAAATGTATCTGAAGAAAATTTCAAAATTTGAATTTAACTATGAAAAAAAACGTTTGTCGGTTTGGGAAAATGCAGAAAGAGACTTGATTGCAGCTGCTAAACCAGTAGCCTCGCGAAGCGAGATGGCGAAAATTCAAAAAGCAAACAGTTTTGTAATTGGCGACGGCACTAATTTTGTGACGATAAATCTAGACCCGGAAGCCAAGAGAACAAATGTTTTGCCCGGTAACGCCCCAATTTTCGAAAACGTTACTACCATCACAATGCCAACGGAACTACTCAGGAGATTAAGTACACGCGCAAAGGGATACAAAGGTTTTACACCCATGCACTGGAATCAGGCTGATGTTGGATCTCATTTCACCTGGAAAAGACACGGCGAATATGACCTCGCATCCCACTCGCTATTAAATTTCTTTGGAATTTGAATGAGTAAAATTCGGTTATGATCCAAGAGACTTGGTTACTTACCGGAGGCGCTGGATACATCGGCACCCATATCGCTGATGAATTCATCCGCAACGGCAAGAACGTCTTCGTCTATGACTCGCTCTACCAGGGCCTTGAATCCCGCATCGTCTACCTGCGCGCCAAGCACAATGTCGAGATCCCGCTGATCAACGCCGATATCTGCGATTACAACGAGATTGAAAACGCCATCCGCACCCACAAGATCGATGGCATCGTCCACACCGCAGCCCTCAAAGCAGTTGGTGAATCTATGGAAAAGCCTGACGAGTACTTTGAAGTAAACCTCGATGCCACAACTGAACTTCTTGAAATCGCGAAGCGCAACGGCGTTAAGAAATTTATCTTCTCATCCACTGCAGCTGTCTACGGCAGCCCAGATTCGATGGAACCATGCAAAGAAGATGGTCCCAAGCAACCGATCTCTCCATATGGTGACTCAAAGTTCCAAGCAGAATCACGCGTTACCGATTTCATCAATACTCCCGGCAACTACGGCACATCACTTCGCTTCTTTAACGTTGTCGGAGCAGCATCTCAAGAACTTCTCGATAACTCAGTTGAAAACCTCGTCCCTATCGTTCTTGGCAAACTCAACAAGGGCGAAGCCCCAACAATCTTTGGTACCGATTACCCAACACCGGATGGCACATGTATCCGCGACTATGTTGATGTTCGCGATATCGCCCGTGCACATTTAGCTGCAGCAAATGCCACAACCAAACTTCCACCTGCGATGAATATCGGAACCGGCCGCGGCGCATCGGTTCGCGAGATCATCAAGCTGGTACTAGAGGCAACAAACAAGACCGACACTCAAGTAATCGAGACCGACCGTCGCGCAGGCGACCCAGCCTTCTTGTGCGCAGATATCAACCTCGCAAAGAGTGCGATGGGCTTTACCTCGCAATACTCACTCGAAGAGAGCGTGCGCAGCCTCTTTTAGTGCTCTCTAGGCGTGCCAGGGGCTCCCGATAGACTCACCTCATGCCTACAAGCCTGCCAACCCCCGCTGCCCCAGCGCAGCATGCAACCCGCGGAGTCCTGGCAATTCCAGCCTTTCGCAAGCTCTGGAACTCGATGCTCTTCTCATCCCTTGGTGATTGGCTCGGCCTCCTTGCAACGACAGCGCTCGCCCAACAACTCTCAGGCGGCTCATACGCAACAGCAAACTTCGCAATCGCCGGTGTCTTTATCACTCGCCTCTTACCTGCAGTATTCCTCGGCCCTATCGCCGGAGTAATCGCCGATCGCTTCGACCGTCGCCGCCTCATGGTCGTTGTCGACATCATGCGTGCAGCGCTCTACATCTCTATCCCAATCGTTCACACATACTTCTGGCTCTACACCGCAATGATTTTGGTTGAATGCCTCACTCTCTTCTGGTCACCTGCAAAGGAAGCGTCCGTTCCCAACCTTGTCCCTCGCGACAAACTCGAAAATGCCAATCAAGTCTCACTCCTGGCAGCATACGGAACCGCACCCGTTGCTGCAATTCTCTTCTCACTCCTCACACTTCTTTCTGGTGCCATCGCAGCAATCAGCCCACTTCTCCCAAGCAACTCTGTAGATATCGCGCTCTACATCAACGCTCTCTCATTTCTCTTTGCAGCATGGACAATCCGCGGACTCAAAGAGATTCCAAAAGGTGCTGCATCAAAGAAATTCGAAAGTGAAAATGTTGGACAATCACTTATCCAAGGTTGGAAATCAGTCTCTGAATCAAAGATCATCCGCGGCCTCATCATCGGAATGGTCGGCGCATTCTCTGCAGCTGGCGCTGTTATTGGCCTTGCTCGCACATTCGTAGGCGATCTCGGCGGCGGTGATGCCGCATACGGTGTTCTCTTCGGCTCTGTCTTCACAGGCCTTGCCATCGGAATTGCATTCGGACCTAAAGTATTTGCACAGTTCTCACGCCGCCGCCTCTTTGGCGCTTCCCTGACAACTTCAGGTGTATTCCTCGTTCTCTTAGCTCTGATCTCAAACCTTGTTCTCTCTGTCTTTATCGTCGCCATCCTGGGAGCCTTCAGCGGCATCGCCTGGGTTACCGGCTTCACAATGCTCGGCATGGAAGTCCACGATGAAATCCGCGGCCGTACCTTCGCCTTTGTACAGTCATTGATCCGCATTACTTTGGTGGCAGTTCTTGCCATCGCTCCCATCATCGCCGCCACCATCGGTGTGCACCGCTACGAATTCCAAGCAATCGTCCTTAACTACAACGGCGCACAGATCACCATCCTTATCGCCGGTCTTATCGCAATTCTCATCGGTTCTGTTTCTTATCACCAGATGAAAGATCGCCCACAGGTTTCACTGTGGTCAGACATCCTTGCTGCACTTCAAGGCGAACTCGGTGCAATCACCGGAGCACCCACTAAAGGAATCTTCATCGCATTCGAAGGCGGCGAAGGCACCGGTAAATCAACACAGTCACAACTACTTGCTAAGTGGCTCGAGCAAGAAGGTGAATCAGTTGTTCTCACTCGCGAACCCGGCGGCACTGACCTCGGAAAAGATCTACGCAAAATTCTTCTTGGCCACGAAACCGGAGTCATCAGCCCACGCGCCGAAGCTCTTCTCTATGCAGCAGACCGCGCACACCACGTCTTCTCTGTAATTCGCCCAGGTCTTGATCGCGGAGATGTTGTCATTACTGATCGCTACTTCGATTCATCTGCTGCATACCAAGGTGCAGGCCGCGTACTCAACCCATCTGAAGTCGCACGCATCTCTCGATGGGCAACTGAAAGTTTGTATCCAACTCTCACAATCCTTATCGATGTTCCTGCAGAGATTGGACTCGGCCGCCTTCAATCACGCGATCGCCTTGAAGCAGAACCCACCGAATTCCACGAACGCGTGCGCCAAGAGTTCTTGCAAATCGCCATGATGGATCCTGAACGTTACTTCGTAGTCGACGGCACACAATCAGTTGATCAGATTCACACCCAAATCATTTCTCGCGTTGCCGAACTTTCAACTCTCAAGCGCAATGCCGAATCAGCTAAGAAGAAAAGATTTAGAAAGTAAATGACTTCCGTCTTTGATGATCTCGTAGGACAAGAACACATCATCGGAATCCTCCAAGGTGCTGTCGCCGCATCCCGCACAGGCGAAGAATCGCAAGAAATGACGCATGCCTGGGTATTCACTGGCCCACCAGGATCAGGTCGTTCTTCAGCTGCAATCGCCTTTGCTCAAGCCCTTATCTGCCCCAATAACGGCTGTGGTACCTGCAATGACTGCAATTCAGCCAAGACCCACGGCTACCCCGATGTTGAAATCATCCGTACCGAAAGATTATCAATCAAAGTAGAAGAAGTTCGTGAACTCCTTACGAGAGTTGCATGGGCACCATCAATGGGCGGTTGGCGCGTAGTTGTCATGGAAGATGCCGATCGACTTACTGAATCCGCAGCCAACGCGCTTCTCAAAGCAATCGAAGAACCAGGCACGCGCACTGTCTGGTTACTCTGCGCACCAACGCTGCACGATGTCTTGCCAACAATTCGATCACGTTGCCGCCACCTACAACTGCGGACCCCAAGTCTTGAAGCAGTTGCCAACGTTCTTATCAACCGTGATCACATCGCACCCGGCATGGCCGACTTTGCAGCTCGTGTAAGCCAAGGGCATATAGGCCGAGCCAAGTATTTAGCAACCAATGAAAAAGTTCGCAGCAACCGCAATACCATCATGCAGATTCCCCTCCAACTCGGTTCACTTGCCGTCGCTTTCCAAGCCGCACAGACTCTCGTTGACCTCGCTACATCCGAAGCAAATGCATTATCTGAAGAACGCGACGAAAAAGAGATTGAGAATCTGCAAGAGGCATATGGCAAAGGTGCAACCGGCCGCGGCATGGCCGCCGGCGGAACCAAAGCAGTCAAAGAACTTGAGAAGGAACAGAAATCTCGTTCCACCCGCATGGTCCGCGACTCGATTGATGGAGCACTTCTCGATATCGCAACCTTCTACCGCGATGTCATAATGGTGCAATCTGGAAATTCAGAATCCATGATCAACTCCGATATGAGCGAACACATTGAAAGCTGCGCAGCCAACTCACCAGCGCACTCAATTATTAACAAAATCAACGCCATCATGGCTGCCCGCGAAAACTTGGCGCGCAATGCGGCACCACTCGCTACCTGCGAAGCGCTGATGTGCCAATTAGCGCGTAAATAGCCTCTCAACCAGCCCTTGAGAGTGGTCATTAGCACCCCTTGCTATACGGCAGAATTCCACCATGCGTCTAGACCATGTTTCTTATGTGACTTCCCATGATCAACTTGCAGACACAGTACAAAGATTAGGTTCTCGCCTTGGCAGCACATTTGTCGACGGTGGAATCCACCCACGTTTCGGGACACGTAACTTCACAGCATCACTGAAGAATTGCCAATACATCGAAGTTGTCTGCCCACTTGATCACCCAGCAACAGAACAAACGCCGTGGGGCAAAGCAGTTTCAAAGAAAGCGAATGAAGGCGGCGGTTGGTTTACTTGGGTCTTCTCAACCAAAGATATTGCACCCATTGCAGCAAAGTTCGGCCGCGATGCAGTTGAAGCTCACCGCACACGCCCAAATGGAACTGACTTAAAGTGGAAGCAAATCGGAGTTAAGGAAATCGCCGATACGCGCGAATTCCCATTCTTCATTCAATGGCTATCAGCTGATCACCCATCGCAGGATGGAACGCCTCTAGCTGAAATTGAAAAGATTGTTATTGCTGATAAAGATCAACTTGCTGATTCTTGGTTTAAGGATGACATTCTTGCTTCACTCGGTGATGTAAACATCGAATGGGTTGAACCATCCGAATACGATGACCAAACTGGAATTGTTGCTGTGCATCTCTCAACACCTAGTGGTGTAATTGTTTTGGATTAGTAAATCTAAACCTTTTGAAGTCAGTTGCCCTTAAATCTAACTAAGAAATCAATAACCCTTTCTGCTCCTTTGAGGTCAACTAAATCTAAAACAGATTCCTTCAAAGCATCACGTTTTTCCTGGCTTACTAATAAGTTTCTTATTGCTTCAACATTAAATTCCCAAGCTCCGGCAGAAGTCCGAATGCCAATCTGAGTAGCATAACCCAATCGACCAAGTTGTTCGTAGTAATCTTCTTGATTATCAATCAGGCAAACCACACCAGTTGGAATCTCCCGGGCAATAAATTCAAGACTCGACGTACTCGCAGTGGTTAATACCAAATCTACTTCCTGCGCAATTAAGTCGAGTTCACTCCCGATTGGATGAATAATAAAATCACGGGAAAATTCTGTTGCAATTTTTTCATTCGTGAACAGATGGACCTCCAAGTTCATCATGAAGGGCCGTATAACTTTTGCAATAGTCGGAACAAACTCGAAGGGATCGGAACCACCACCCACTACAAGCACCTTTGGATATCGGGAGTCCACCTTCTTCCCATTTGATTTCAAAATTCCGCGACGGATCAAAATGTATTCAGCACCAGAAAGCACGACTGGTGTTTCCCGACCTTCACGAATTTCCTCAAACCCTGGTCGTATTTCGATATCAACCTTGTAGTTAGGTGTTATCTGGTCACAAATGCTCATTACAAGCTTCCAGTTCTTCTTTGCAATGAACGTATTTGAAACTGGAATCGAATACGAATCCAAAACAAGCACATCGCTTGCGGCATTTGGCACAAACGAGGACTCATCTGAGAGCACTTGCACGAACCCCAGAGATGATATTCGCTCAGCCACCCAATCAAGACCCGAGATATTTCCTATGAATATGCACTCAAAACCACGGGAAACCGCTTCCTCTGCCAAGACCGATGATCTCATCACATGTCCAGACCCAATTTCTCGTGAGGCATCGGCACGGAAAATGATTCTCATAGGAATCAAGAGTATGCTCTATACGTTATTTCGCAAATAAAGAACCACATGGGGGAAGTTGATGTCTCAGTTAGACAATTCTTCAGTATTAATTACTGGCGGAACAGGTTCTTTAGGTAAGGCACTCATTGAGCACTTTATGGAAAACACTAAAGTGCGCAGAATTGCAATCTATTCTCGCGATGAACTCAAACAACACAACCTTCGCAATGAAATCGGCGAGGACGAGCGCCTGCGGTGGTTTATTGGTGATATCCGGGATCTTGAACGACTAAAAAGGGCACTTCATGGTGTCGATTTTGTCATTCATGCTGCGGCTCTTAAGCAAGTTGACACTGGTGAATACAACCCAATGGAATTCATTAAGACAAACGTCCTTGGCAGTCAAAACGTAATTGATGCATCAATCGAGTCTGGAATTAAGAAGGTGGTAGCACTGTCTACAGATAAGGCTTCTTCTCCAATCAACCTCTATGGTGCAACTAAATTAACCTCAGACAAATTATTCGTAGCCGCCAACAATTACAGCCACAGCTACGGAACTACATTCTCCGTCGTTCGCTACGGCAACGTCATGGGCAGTCGCGGTTCAGTAATTCCGTTCTGGAAATCACTGGCAGATGCAGGACAACCGCTCCCTATCACAGACTTAAGAATGACCCGATTCTGGATTAGCATCGAACAAGCCGTTCAATTTGTAATGGATTCCCTCGAAATTATGGATGGCGGGGAGCTGTATGTTCCTCGTATTCCAAGTATGAGAATTGTTGATCTTGCATATGCGGTTGCATCACATGCAAAACTAGAAGAAGTGGGTATGCGACCTGGCGAAAAGCTTCATGAAGAGATGATTTCTGCAGATGATAGTCGTAGGACCTTTCTTGTCGGAGACCGTTATGTGGTTACTCCTGTAGTTGCGGAATGGGGATATAAAACACCGAAAGGAACTCCAATGGCTGAGGGAGTGGCCTATCAATCGCAGACAAATGATTTATGGATGTCACAGGAAGACATTAGAAGTTTCCTTACCGAAATTTAATCATCAATGATTCCTTACGGACGTCAGTCGATAAATGATGATGATGTTGCAGCGGTGGTTCATGCGTTAAAAGGGGATTTCCTAACCACTGGTCCACTAGTAGAGCATTTTGAGCAAGAAATTGAAAAAGTAGTTGGTGCACCTTGCGTCGTGGTTTCATCGGGTACCGCCGCATTGCACTGCGCATATGCGGCTATCGGCGTAGAACCCGGGGATGAGATAATTACCCCACCAATAACATTTATAGCAACCCAGGCAACTGCAGCCCTAATGGGCGCAAAAATAGTGTTTGCAGATATTCAACTTGATACAGGCAATATAGATCCAAAGGCAGTTGAGGCCGCAATAACACCCCGAACTAAGGCAATAGTTGCAGTTGACTATGCAGGACACCCCGCAGATCTGGATGAGTTGCGAGAAATCGCAAATAAACACGGTGTCTACTTAATTGAGGATGCGGCGCACGCAATAGGCAGTTCCTACAAGAACCGCCCGGTGGGCTCAATTGCTGACATAACTACTTTTTCTTTTTTTCCGACAAAGAATCTGACAACCGCTGAAGGGGGTGCCGTTTCATCAATCCACCCCGAGCTTTTGCAGAAAGCTCGTAGATTTTCTAGACAGGGCTTGATCCGAAACAGAGAGGACTTTGTAATAACAACCGAAGGTGCATGGCATCAAGAGGTTCACCAATTTGGATTGAACTATAGACTTCCTGACGTCCTATGCGCATTAGGAATCTCTCAACTCGGTCGATTGTCTAATTTCAAGAAGCAAAGAAGTAACATATTTAATAGATACAATTCACATTTCAATGGTTTAGAGGAAATTGCTACTCCAGGTATGAGGAATTACGTATCGCCTATGTGGCACCTCTATCACATCCACGTTGCACCCGAAGTCAGGGAACCACTTTTTAATTTCTTAAGACAAAACGAAATAACTGTCCAAGTTAATTACATCCCAGCTTATGCACATCCAGTTTTTTCTGAAAATGAGTCACGGCAAGGTGAATTTAAAAATAGCGAATCTTTCTACAAGTCTGAAATTTCACTACCAATGTTTGCAGGACTTAAAGACGAAGAATTCAGGAAAGTTTTGGAAACGGTATTAAAGTATTTTGCTTAGTTGATTTCACATAACGATTAAATAACTCTGAAATTTTCTCATCAAAAATAAATCCACATTTTTCAAAAAGTGAAATAGATTTGGAATTCGAAATGTGGATTAGCGCTTCGATTCTAGTGAAGCCAAGTGAATCCGCTCGCGATAACATGCGCGTCAATAGCTCTTGCCCAATCCCTTGCGATTGGTATTCGAAGTCAATATTGATTGAGATTGAGCCTGAGTGGTCATCAATCGGGACTAAAAATGCGATTCCAATTAATCGATCTGATAAAATTGCAAGAATCTGAAGTTCCTTAAACTCCGAAGTTCTGGATGTGAACCATTCCGCGTGATCTTCAGCCGAGACTGGGTTGGGATTCTTAAAGAACTCTAAATTCGAATTAGAATTTCTAAGCTTTAATAATTCGGCTTGATCATCAGGCTCAATATTTCTAAAACTGAGCTCGTCAGAGACTTTCATTAAAGCTACTCTCTTAGGTAGGCGATTTGAAAGGCTTCTGCATTGGAAACGCCCACCGTAACGCCACGCAAATTACTCCGTGCCTCGATTCCAGCAAAAGATCTAGCCTCTGGAAAAGCTTCAATTTCTACATGGTATTCCTTAAGAGCATTCGCCTTAAACCCAAAACTATCGGAGATGTCGACGAACATATTGGGGGTAAATTGAGACGAACCAAAATTCCACTCTGTACTGGATTGGACTTCAAAGTAAAGCAATGACTTGATACTGCGATTTACTTTTGGTCGAGCAGCTACTAAACACGCTTGGCTGGTGATTCTATGATCAACATTTAGGTCATGAGGAAAATGGGTGAATAGGATCGTAGGGTTAAAGTCATCTATGCTTTTCTCAACAGTTTTTACAATATCAATCAAAGGCAGTGTATCCATCGAATTATCCGGAAAATCATAAAAATGTACGTCCGTACAGCTTAAAACTCTCAATGCACTGATTGCGGCAGTGCGCCTACTATCTACACTTTCTCGAATTTCATCTCGAGATCCAACTCCGTCAGAAAGAAATATAACTCTGACCCGTGAACCCAGTAAACTTAACTTGTGAATAGTTCCACCCATTCCAAGGGTTTCATCATCTGGGTGCGCGGCAATTACTAATACCTTTTCGTTGTTTAATAACATTATTCACTTCTTTCAAATTTGGCATGTGCAGTTAGGGCTCCATCCACATTTACGGCTTTTGTAAAGTAAACTTTGTAATTATCTTGTTCTATAAATGCATTAGGATAATCAAGTCCATCAACCATTCGAATCCTGTCATAGAGATCGGTAATGCTGGCGCGTTTCGGGAGCTCTGAGTTTGATTCAGTGAAACGCTTCTTAACTTCAAGATTCTCATCTTGCGGCGTTGGTTTTAGGTCGCTTACAGCAATTTCGGTCATCATAGAAGAAATCAATAGCGAGATTTTTCTTAATATAAATTCAATATTACCTTCAGAAAGATCGATTTTTCGATACGTATAAATCGCGCCTGAATCAATTTTATCGTCCAGTGCAATTGCTGAAACTTCAGTCATATACTCCTTATTTACAATTTTGTGATGAATAGGCGAGCCACCACGATCCTTCGGAAGATTTCCAGTGTGGAAACCTATAAATCTCGTTCCCGGGAAGGCGTCCAGGTCGATTATTTTTGAGTAATGAGGGACAAATACAGTGCAATTCTCAGACTTCTTAAGAACATCACCCCTAATGTCTTCTAGGCGCTTGCCTGTTTTGATTTTCCTCCCAAGAGCCGCGAAGGACTTTTTTGCATCTTCCAAATAGAAGTCATATTTAGCCAGCACAAAATACTCGTGGCTTGGCTCTATTTCTTCTTGACGCGAACTCATGATGACATTATGGCATGCTAATTTGATAAAGACGGGCCTAGAATGTGCACTTCATAGCCTTCTAGATGGGAACTATAGTGCAGGAATATCCACTTTTCGTTGCAGAGATTTCAGCCAACCACATGGGATCTTTGAGTCGAGCCCACCAATTAATTGATGCCTCGGTCGACGCTGGAGCCTCGGCCGTGAAATTTCAAACATACACACCCGATACGATGACACTAGACATCGGTGGACTTGCTGTTTCGGAAGGGCACGAGTTATGGGGCGGAAGATCTCTGTACGCCCTTTACCAGGAGGCAATGACGCCATGGGAATGGCACGCAGAACTCTTTGATCATTGCAGAACCCGTGGAGTAATCCCATTTAGTTCCCCATTTGATCCGACAGCAGTAGAATTTCTTGAGTCACTTAATGCACCAATTTATAAAATTGCCTCCCTTGAAACTTCTGACCACCAGCTTATTAAATTAGTTGGCGAAACAGGGAAACCTACGATTATTTCTACTGGGGCAACCGAACTGGAAGAAATTGAAGAATTGGTCAGCATATTCCGCGCGACAGGGAATCAAGATTTAACTCTTCTCGTTTGTACTAGCTCTTACCCAGCAGATCCTCGAGATGCAAATATTTCCCGAATGGAGTTACTGCGTAAGAAATTTGACGTTAAGGTTGGACTTTCCGACCACACACTTGGAATAGGCACTTCAATTGCTGCTATTGCACTTGGAGCAACGGTCATTGAGAAACATATAACTCTTAACCGTGAACACGGTGGAGTTGATAGCGCATTCTCCATGGAACCACTCGAATTCGCTCAACTTGTTTTGGAGGGAAAATCGGCTACCGAAAGTCTAGGTAAGCCTAGTTGGAGTATCCAACCATCAGAAAAAGAATCAAGGAGACTCAGAAGATCACTCTACATAGTTGAGGATGTGAAGGCTGGAGACAAGCTGACATCAGAAAATGTTCGAGCTATTCGCCCCGGAGAAGGCTGTCCACCTAAATTCCTTGATCAGCTATTGGGTAAACGCTTTTATACTGATGCAAGAAAGGGGACACCTTTGAGAGTTGAGGATGTGATCTAAGTGCGCAACATTGCGGTGATTCCCGCCCGAGAAGGAAGTAAAAGAATCCCGGGTAAGAATATTTTCCCAATATTGAATAAACCTGCGATTTCGTATGCAATTCAAACTGCATTAAACTCAGGTCTATTTACTGAGGTCTTTGTTTCCACCGACTCCCCTGTTATTGCTTCGGTCGCTCAGTCTTTTGGAGCCACCATTAGAAAATTACGGGAACCTAAGCTTTCTGATGATCATGCCACAACCATCGAGGTAATTTCGGGATTTATAAAGTCAAGCTTGCAGCCAGAAGAGAGACCTGATTTTGTCTGTTGTATATATCCAGTCACACCACTCCTTACCGTAAAAAGACTTGATGAAGGATACAATTTGGCTTTAGAACACCCAACAGATTTTGTCTTTGCAGCAATGCCAACAAATACATCGCCTGAGCGAAGTTTCCGCATCGATATAAACCACAAAACTAGTCTTCAACGAGTAGATTATGCAGACACTAGAACACAGGACATAGTTCAATATTTTCAAGACGCTGGACAGTTTTATTGGGGATCAACAGATTCCTGGATAAACAATAGGTCGATTCTCGGAACCGATTGTCGCGCAGTCAAATTTAAGAGATATGAAGTTATCGATGTCGATGAAATTGAAGATATGAACCTCCTTGAGACTCTCGTAAGGGCGAGGCAACAGGAATATTGAGATCTATCTCTGATAGAGAAGTAGTAGACTTTAGTCCGAAACTGAAAGGTTAAAATGACGCTTTGTACAAGATGCCCGCTTCCATCTACGAAATCTGATTTGAGTTTTGATTCAGAGGGAGTGTGCTTAGCCTGTAAAGCTTTTGAGAATCGAAAAGCGATTGACTCCGATTCTCGCGCCAATGAATTTCAGCGGGTAATGAATCGATACGCACACAAAGATGTCTCCAAATCCCTCAGCGAATGATGATCAGTCAGGGAATGTGGCTGTTCATCGATCGACTCCAACAGGAATAATTGAACTCGAATAAACAATGAATCCACAGATTGTTCAACCTTCAACTAGCAAAACCAATAAAAAGAAATTAGGTTGGGAGTTATGAGATTTACTGTAAGAAAAAATAGGAATTCAGACGGATACCAAGATGACTCACTGGTTAATTCCATTATTGAAAAAAATTTGAATTATCAAGCATCGATAAAGTCACTCATAATTCCGGAATTCAATCAGCAGACATTTTCTACTTTTTCTGCCCTAAACCTCCTCACGCCGGGAAAGGAACGATACAATGTGCTTGATTTTGGTGGAGGGGGTGGCCATCACCTTGCAGAAGCCCAAACACTATTCCCGGATCTAAATTTCGAGTGGCATATTGTCGAAACTGAGAAAATGACTGAGGTTGCAGAGGAAAAAATAAATCACGCCAACTTGGCTTTTCACTCGAAAATCGAAGAAGTCAAGGACTTGCAATTTGATTTGATTTTTTGCAACAGTGCGCTTCAATATACCAAGGAACCATCGAGAACTCTGCATAAATTGCTACAACTGCACTATACCAATCTATTTCTAACTCGAATTCCCTTGACGCTGGGAGAGAGTTTTAGTTATTCACAAATTTCCCGACTAACTGATAATGGACCCGGCACTTCTAAGCACAGTAGATCCAAAGTCTCATATAAATGCCAAGTTGAACCGTATGGGGAAGTAGTTGACATCATCAAGAATCAGGCCGAAATAATTGGAATCTTCAAAGATTCTGCCTGGGATAATCTTCCCTCAAAAAAGAAAGTATTTAGTTTTACTATTGTCGCCAAGTTACCAAGCCATTAGAACCCATGATATGATTTAGAAAGTAATAAGTTGAATATAGTATTCTTTTCACCCAATACAGGAATTGTGCCTCATTATTCCGCAGAGACCCGACTTGCAAAAATATTGCTGGCTACTAGGAAGCACAATGTGAAGTTTCTTCTTTGTGACTCATTTTTTGAACGGGACTGTTCAGTCGCCAGGTATCTGGGAGTCAAGATTGATAACCGCGAGAATAGAACCTCAATTAATTGTAATGCGTGTGTGAGTTCGATTACCAAGGCTCAGTCTTTCGAGAAGTTTGAATCACATTATCTAAGGAAGTATTTTGGGCTTACAGAAAGCAACATCTTTGGAGAAGAGCTGAGCCTAATTAGAAAGTCGCCAATCGATTACCAATTTAGGGGTATTCCAATGGGGAAGATTGCAGCGTACGAGATCATCCTTGAGTTTAAGAAAAAGGACTTTAACTTCACAGAGGCAGAGACAGATGTACTTGTGGCGTACACGGAAAACTGCCTCAGGGTTTTCCTTGCGGGGAGAAAATTCCTAGAGGCCAATCTACCAGATAGAGTTGTGATGTTTAATCCGCAATACGGAGTAAATTCAGCGTTCTGCGCAGCCGCAGAGAGTCTTGACATACGAGTCGACGGATTGGCTTTTTCGAACGTGCTGGCAGAAATGCGCTCTTATGTTCGAATTTGGAATTGGACTAAATATCGAAATGTAACTCCTGGACGCTTCACCGCAGATTTCAAGAAAGTGAAAGTCACCCGTGACGATAAACTCCGCCTTCGAAGAAATTCTGTGTTCATTCAAAATGCAACTTCACCATGGACGTACTCTCAGCCAGCGAACGATTCTGATGTCCGACAACTTCTAAATATCAGCCGAGAGAAAAAGATACTTTTAGCGGTCATGAACAGCTTAGATGAGCAGTTCGCCGCAGTTACCGCCAGTGTTCTTCCAGAGAGTTTTGGGAGTATGCGTGTATTTGAAAATCAAGACGAGTGGATTAAGTCCCTAATTGACTACTGTCGTGACCAAACAAATCTAGTGCTTGTAATTCGTCTTCACCCTAGGGAGTTTCCTAACAAACGTGAATCGGTAACGGCAGAAGCGACTCAGAGTCGAAGTGCTCTATTTGAAGATCTTCCTGAAAACATCAGGTTAGATCACCCTTTCATGAAGATTCCAATTGAGAATTATTTCCATGAAGTAACCGCCATCACAACTGGATGGTCATCTGTTGGGTTAGATTGGCAAATTCGCGGCATTGGCTGTGTAACCTACGATGCGAATTTACCGATGTACCCTGAGGAATCACATATTACAGGTCACAATAAAGAACAATATTTTCAGAATTTAACTTCAGCATTGACTAAAAAGACTGAAGACAATCCCGAACCGAAGATTCACGCATTAAAATGGTATGTGTATTCCCAATTGAGAGGTACTGCCCGGCTGGGCGCCTCGTGGTTTGATGAGGCTTACACAGGTAACTTCTTGAGAAAGCTTAAATTTACGGGTGTCTTAAATAGATATTTCCCAGAACTTAAGTCTTGGTTGGATTTCAATACTTCTGGAATGAGATCAGGCAAAAAAAGAATTATAAGTTACTTCCAACAAGATCTGGACAGTTTGCACGAAACTTAGAACCGAATCCTCTCTTGGAAAGAAAGTAATTTCTTGAGTTCTATGGGACCCCCTGCCGCCTCGTAAATCATTGCTTTCAGAGTCTCGTCTCCTTCAAGAAGTTTTAGGCAGTCTCTTAACTGACCATACATACTCAAAACAAAAAAGGTAGATAATTTAAACTCGGTTGATTTATGTTGGATTTCTCTATGATTCAGAACAAATAGCGCGTCACATTCACTTAAAAAGCCACGTTTCTCTATATCCTTTGGAGTAATTGGACCATGGCTATAAAGCAAGTCTAAATTTACAAGCTCGTACCCAATTGATTCTAAGAACAGCTGAAGTTCTGCAAATTTGGTGCCTCCTTTTGCAAAAGGATGTCGAAGTAATGAAGCCTCCACTTCAATTGCCGCAACTTGTCTCCGAATAATGCTTTCCGAACCCCGAAGAATCTCGAGCTCAGAACCTTGAGCATCTAACTTCAAAACCATAGGGATTCTGCGAAGTTCCAATGGAATTACGCTATCTAATGTTTGAGTTGAAATAGTCTTCTCTTCAAATGGAAAAAAGTAGGAATAAATCTCTGAATCTAGGCGAGGAAGTAAATCTGGGGATATTGATGGCTCAAAGAGCGTAGAACCACTATCCACGTTTGTAATGTAAAGAGTTCTTTCACCGCCGTTTCCACTAATGGCAGATGCTACTTTATGAACCTTTGCATTGATAGACTGTTTATCTAGATAGGATAAATTTTCAGCGTTGGGATCAATCTGAATGAATGTGGAGCTACTGAGTTTAGTGGCCAAGTACCAATTTTTGTTATAAAAATACGAAGCACCGATATCAACTAACAAAGTGTTAGGTGACAATGATTGCCAAAAAATAGCTAATTTGCGGCTACGTCCAGAAAAATGTCTCAGTATTTGATTTCGTGAAATGTAGAATTTTCGCAAGATCAACTCAATCTACTCTTAACAAATTGGGATAATTTTCTTTTTATTTCTTCTCGGAGTGAGCCTTTCGGCCAGAATACAACCTGCAAAACAACGCGCTCATTCTCCTCGATTAAACCACCCCGGTGCAGAAGCCTGGATCCGTCAAATGCTATGAATTTTCCAGGATTTCCCAGCATCAAAACTTCTCGGGTTGCAATCGAATCCTCTAGGAGGCTTCCAGTCAAAATATCCCAACCAAAATGAGAATTAAATTTGAGTGAGTCAGGAAGCATCATAAAGTGCTTACGAAAATTTTTCGATCCCATGGACTGATGGTATGACTTGGAATAGTGGTGACTCAGTTCTGAGCCGGGTTTATTACCAACCTCTCCAATCACTCTTCCAATTATGTCTTGGAGAGTGTTGGTTTGAAGTTCTTCGTAGACTTTCGGGTATGAAGTCGTTGGACCATTCGACTCAGTTACAGGAGAGAGATAAACAATTGCCTTTGGTGCATAAATTGTCTCATCAAGGTGAGCGTACATGGTTCTTGGAGCATCGACTCCATCAATTGTGTTCTTCCACCAAGTTGAGCCAGCAACGCTTAGCTCCAGGGATAGACCCGTATAAGAATATGAAACCCCCACGTAATCTGAAACTATCTTAAATACCCCAGTCGACCTAAACTCTTTATCGAGTATTCTTGAGATTTCTGAAACAACCGACCCGTCGTTAACGCTCAAATCGGAACGTTTTAGAAGCCCCCTACTTGCTCTTTCACGAAAAACATCTAATTGGGGTTTAGCCAGTTCTAAAATACTCTCTAGGGTCGAATTACTTAATTCTGAATAAAAAAAAGCATTTTCCTTGAGCTGTTCTCCATAACCAGTAAAAGAAGTGGATGGTTTAAGCCGTCGTCTAAATTCAAATTCATGGTCGATATATTTCAAAACACGTTCTTCAAGCTCATTCAAGAATAGCGTTTCGAATTCATCTAACACTTGTGTTCGAAGCGACTCAAAAATCCTATTCAATATTTTTTTTGAATTTTCCACATTAACTTTTGAGGTTCTCTCACGAGAGTGACCTAGTTTTGCATTAAATGAATTCATCAGCGATTCATCCAGTGTCATCGGTTCTCGAAGATCACTAAAAGCAGGATGGTTTTGATAGTTTATACGATACTGCTTCGCCAACGACATGTCATTTCCTCACCTTTTGATTTAGCTGATGGTACACCCTCCACCCACTCAAATTCATAAGACTGAAACTAAACTTTAACCTTCTTAACCCGAAATCCATACAGAAATAAAAGCCGGACTCCTTTAACCATCAAGCTAAATGTCATTTTGGAATCTCCATGGCCCCGATTCGTCAAAACGATAGATTGTTGACCAATTCTTAAATTACTCTTTTGGAGCACCAAGATGCTTGTAAAAAAGAAGGCATAATCATCTGGGCATTGCGACTCAATTGCCTTCAAAGGTATCGCTACCACCTTATAGGAGCGCATCCCACTCGACATATCAACATCGCTTCCGAAAAAAACGCGTGTACTCAAGTGCCCTGCCTGAGTGAGAAGTTTTCTAAATAGGGACCAATTAGTTATTGCCCCCCCCTCTTCATACCTACTCCCAACAACTACATCAAAAGAGGAATTCAGAGAAACTAGTTTTTGAATATCTGTTGGCCGGTGGGTGCCATCTGCATCGAGAGTAACCAAATAATCACATTCAAGTTCAATGCCACGTCTTAATCCAAACTTGTGAGCAGAACCAATGCCCATACGTCGTTCTCTAATATGCCATTCAACCTTGTGAGAATCTCCATACATGGACTGCAAGTATTGGTGGGTACCATCTGTTGAGTTATCATCCACTAAAATAATGTGAGCATCCGGATACAGCGTGACTATTTCTGGGAGTAAAATCTCCAAGTTTGATCTTTCGTTTAAGGTAGGAAGTATTATTCCCAGTTTGGACAATTTAAACCCCCTCTGCTCTTAAGGCGACGACGATATCGGCAAGAAGTTGCGATGGAGTCTTGTTTGGTTGCCACCCCAAGACTTTCTTCGCGTAGGAGTAATCGCCAACAAGACTGAAATTCGAACTCCTGGGTGCCGATGAGAGTATCGTAGGTATTTGATCGTAGTTCAGAATTCTAAAGCAGTCAGTAACTACTTGCGAAATAGTGACCAGATTCCCAGAAGAAAAAATGTAATCAGCAGGTTTCTCAACACCCAATATTCTTAGCATTCCTGAACAAACGTCATATGCATCACACATGTCTATTCGTGAGTTTGCGTCATAGAGAATAATCGAGTCGCTTTCACCATTAAGAATTCTAACTATCTGATTTGCCAGCTGCATGAAGAGAAAATCTGACTTACTGAATCGAGATGAGTGATTAAATAAAATTGCACCAGAAGTTCTTACATTTAACTCACTTCTATATTTTTTAATTTTCTCCCACGCAATTGCCTTTGTATTTCCATAAACGGTAGATGGATTAATCCGTGAAGTGAAGTCAATAACTTCCGTCTCCTTATTGCTCGTAAACATTTGAGAGGAGAGCGCAATCACCGACTTAACTTCATTATTTCTCCTTTGCCACTCAAGCAAATTTTCAGTCAAGGCAACGTGCACCCCAAACATCTCGCTGTGCTTTTTTTCTCCAAGAGATGCCATCTCGGATGAGGAGGCATGAATTGCTGCAACATTGAATATGGCATCTGGACCGATGTCATCAAGCAATTCAGCCGAATCTCTAGCGTCTTCCAGATTACGGCTGAGGGGAACACGTGAGCCATATAATTCTAGATATTCTCGAGTAACTCCAAACACTTCATGACCAGATTTTTGGGCTATCTCAGATAAGATTCGACCGTCTTGTCCGCCGGCACCAATTATCAGAATCTTCATTATGGAATTGTTCAGGATTTTTGCCAAAATATCTACAAGAAAGGGCTTTATGTTTCCAATTTCGCAACGCGTCAAACTTTGCCGAATTTGCAAAGGAGATTCTTTGCGCACAATCCTTGATTTCGGAGACATCTATTTAACAGGGGTCTTTCTAGAAAAAGGAGATGAAGTAGAAACTGCGCCAATGTCTTTAGCGCAGTGCGAAGGTTGCGGCCTAGTGCAGTTGGAGCATGAGTACGCGCAAACGGCCTTATATGGTGAGAGTTACGGGTATGAGTCACATTTAAATCAAAGCATGGTTGACCACCTGAAGAGAAAAGCACGAGTGTTGGAGTCTAAATTCCTGAATCAAATCGCCAACCCTATAATAGTCGACATCGCGTCCAATGATGGAACTTTACTCTCTGGATATCAAACTAAAGGTTCAACGTTGGTTGGCATTGACCCACTGTTAAATGTTGTAAGTGACTACTACCCAACCAACACTCTGAAAATAGAATCATTTTTTTCAAAGGAAGCCTATTTAGGGAGTATTTCGGAAAAGGCAAACCTGGTTACGAGCCTTTCCGTTCTGTATGACTTGCCAGATCCTTCAAGATTTGTGTCAGATATTTATCAGATTTTAGCGGATGAAGGCGTGTGGCACTTTGAACAAAGTTATCTTCCGACAATGGTTGACACCCTAAGTTACGACACAATTTGTCATGAGCATCTTTTGTATTTGAGTATGCACGATATTGTTAATCTTGCGGAAATGACCGGCTTCCAAATTGAATCAGCGACACTAAACTCTATAAATGGCGGAAGTATAGCTGTGACGGCAATTAAGAGCGATAAGGCAATACAGAGAGACCCTTTTGTTGATTTCCTCTTACGCAGGGAAATAGAACAGGGCTATCAAAACCTGAGTGCTATGAAGGAGTTTGCATTCGCGGCAGCGCGGCATCGTGATTCCCTCAAAGAATTGATATTCGAATATTCAATGCAAAACATCGAGATATTTGCTCTCGGTGCTTCCACAAAAGGAAACGTACTTTTGCAATGGGCGAACCTTGATAATCAAGTAATAAGCTGCGTGGGGGATGTGAATCCTAGGAAGTTTGGAAAGCAAACCCCAGGAACTAATATCCCAATTCAAAGCGAAACTTCCTTGTTGGACAAGTTCGGTATCGGATCTATAGCAATCGTTCTTCCCTGGCACTTCAGGGATGGAATTGTGAGAAACTGCGAGAGCTACCTAGCCAATGGTGGGAAACTTCTTTTTCCTCTCCCAAATATTCAAATAGTTTCTGGGTAATTCACCAATGAGAGTTCGCGAGAAATCTAAAACTCTCATTGTTAAGATTACGACCCAAAACATGATGCAAAAGTCCCCAAGAGGCTGAAGCCCAAACGAGATATCTCCTAACCAGACAGCGCACAAAAGTAAAGCCCCTAATTTAAATCTGGTCGAGGGTTCATTACGTAGAATAGAGACTTCATAAAGTGCTGGAAAGAGCAAAAAAATCAAACGATAGTCAACGTTAACAAATGCAAAGTAACAAGCTAAGAAAACAAGGCTGAGATAGAAGCTCAAATTCTCGGCCAGCGTATGTTCTATCTTCCGCGTAGGTAAAAGTCGAAGTTTGATCACTAACATATAAGTGGGTACCAGAAGCATAATCCCCAAAAAATCTTGCAGACGGCTCGGTATGTGTATTCCAACTTCACGAGCACATTCGAAAATTACTGCATTTCCAAATGCTGCCGAACAGTTTCTTGGAAAGTTCCCGTCTATTTCCAGAATATTTGGTACTACAAGTACCAGTCCCAGGAGAAGAAAAAACAAAAGGATCGCCTTTATGGGCTTAATTAATCTGGTAAAAAAAAGGAAAATGAATATTGGGAGAGTGTAGAATTTAATCAGTGCACTTAAGAAAAGCGGGAAGATAAATATTGGAAAACGCGTCCCAATCAAAAGAACAACAAAAAGAGTAACAAGTTCAATCATGACAATATCGAGGTTACCCCTTTCAACTAGAAAAATTGAAGGATGAGAAAAAAGAATGAAAAATAGAAAGAGTTTACCGCGCGAAGACCTAACCGGTATAAGAGAAGCAAAGAAAGAAAGCAATAAAATATAAGAAATCGCAAGCACTAAACCAACTGAATTCGAATTGTCTGCATTAATGTCGAAAAAATGAAAGAAATCGATAATTGTGTAACCATAATTATAGGTGCACTCTTGAGCTACATTTATTTTTACTGCACTTCCAGCCAAATTTCTTGCACAGTCTGAACTATTAAGAATCAGTCTTGTGTCATTGAACATGGGTAAGAGATGAAGATTAGAAAATCGAAGTATTAACCAGTCAGTGAGATGCATGGCATGAAATGAGGTGGAAAAGACGAGAAACCAGGCTGCAAATCTTTTGAAAGTTATTCGGTCAGAACCGTCTACCATTGTTGTCTTCATATGTGTAAGGGAAATGGGTCTGCGAGACAAGAGAGATTAGCTTTCAAATTTGCGATGTCTAGAAGTAACCAGTTTTTTGGATTCCTTACAGAATTCAGACAACTCAATTTAGATCCTTCCTTAATTTCGAGGTCATTTCGAACAAAGAGATTGATTTCAGATTCAAATAGCGCTCTTGGATTTGAAAATGTTTTCTCTTGGAAATTGTTTCTGTGGCCTCCAACTAGTAAGAGCGTAGGCCCATTTTGAATGGACGCATCACCCATTGTGAGTCTCCCAGTCGCTGCATCAAATTTGGCAGAACTTGAGGTGATGTAAACAGGCGGCCCTTTGTAACCGTTTAATCTTAAAGCGCTATCCAGATCCCAATTTGCGCAGAAAACAACCGTTTTACTCAGAGATGGCGCCAAAGTGCAGGGTATATCCACAAAGATACTTAGGTACTGGGAAGCACTCAAATTTTGATCTCCCATGTAAGCACTTACAGAATTAAGAATCTCCTCTCGAGATTCAGTTGCACGGATTGCTTCGCCAGTTGTTTGAGTGAAGTTGGCCAAATTTGCTGCAAGGAGCACCAATGCTACCGCCATTAAAATTTTAGACCTCGAGAAACTTACATTCACTGCTATCACAAGTGAAATCAACACCCAAGTTGAAAAGAATAACCTGTTTGAATAGCTACTTGTGTCACCGGCAAGCCCGGAGAACAGGAATAATGAAAAAGCAACCGAAAACCCGATTCCAATAAATACATTGAAAACCCATAAATTCTTTTTCTCTTGAGAAAAGTAGAGCTCTCCACGAGACCTGAACAGGAAAACTGATAGCAAAATAAGTATAGACAGAAATGAAATAAGTGTAGTTTCTGAGTAATAAATTCCTGTTAAGAGTTTGATGGGAACCCCAATTACCAATTGATATAAGTAGGTAGCTCCTGAGAGAAGATTTATAGAATTGATTCTTGACAAATCGGTTGAAAGAACAGAGGGCACAATGATTTTCTGCCAAAATGTGACGCAAATCAAGGCACTCATGAGCGGAATAAGAGAGAACAGGAATTCCTTCTTCGACCGTAAGAAAGCCAAAAACAGTGAAATTACTACTAGAGGTAAAGTTACTTCATAAAATAGAATTCCGATGGTCACTAGCAGGAATTCGCTGATCCGAGAGATTATTCTTGATTTAACGATTCTGGAGGATTGGCAAGTGTAGATAGATATGAAAAGAAAGCTGAGACTCATTTCAAGCTGGTTCACTGGTGAAAAAATAGAAGTGCTCGCAATGGTTGGAGCGAATACAAGCAAGTAAAATAGCCATCTATTTTCACTTGCTAGATACCTATTCAACGAATAGGCGATGAGTCTCGTGGAGAAAAATATGATTGATGAATTTAAGATAAAATAAGCAGGGGGGTTACTCCCAAAAAGAGTAATTATGCCTGGCAGAACAATCAAACTAAGAGGTCTAATTAGCCAAATCGAGCACCAATTCTGGATTCCTTGAATGTAACCAGCTGATGCTGTAAGTATCGATCCCCAGTCGTCAAACAGGAAACCAGACCCGTGAACTAACCGCAAATACTGGAATAAAATTAGCATGTAGAGTGCCCTGTAAATCAGAGAGGGCGGAATTTTCTCGAAGAGTCTATTCATCTTGCACTCCACCAATGGATTTAAGGGCGATAGTGCCCGCGTTGAGCATCGATACAATAGTTATAGGGCCAGATGGCACAGTAGTGAGAGCACTCGAATCCACGAGAATTACATTTCCGTCTTTGGCGATTCTTTTGCTGGAATCAATCTCGGAATTTGCGAATGATAAAGCCCCAACATGATAACTCGCGCCAGGATTTGGAACTTTTACCAAGAATGGAAAAGGAACTAGTCCCAACTTACAGAATTGAAAAAAGTTCTTGAGTAGTAATTTCTTTACTAATCTCCGGGATTTAACATTGTTTGAGTAGCCTAATTCAACTGCACCTGTTTTGCTGTCCTTAATTTTCTTTATGTGAATCTGAGCAGAATTTTTCTGAGGAAGAAACCCAATTCCGGGAACTACCCACCGCAGAATGATTCGAGACAACGATTTGGGCAAAAATCTAATCTCAGAGGTTGCTCGACTAATTGCTTCGTCGCTAGCCTCGTATAGAGATATATGAACTCGATTATTTTTATGTTTTATTGAAGCATACGCATGAGCAAGAGTGAATCTTGTTTCCATGCGCACTTTAAATCGCAATTTAATAAACCCAGTATAGAACACTTGCGTATCTGAAAGTATTGCATCACCCTTAATCAAACCACTTCTCATCATAAGTGCAGTACTAGCGATGGGACCACATGCAACAAAAGCTTTGGAATATTCCCTTGAATATTCCTGTTGATTATGCGAATACTTGATTAATGCTACCTTCCCATCGTCAGAAACTTTATTCACAAAGCCACGAACGAGGGTGACCTTCTTGTCGCTGATTAATTTTTCCCAGCAAGAGTAGGCGTTGAATATTGCCTCATAATTACATCCCAGCAGGCACTCACCGCACCGCACGCATTTTTTGGCAAAATACGCAATTTGGCTTGGGTAAATCTCGACCGCAGATGACATCGATTTCCTCATTACCCCTTCGAAAAATTCGCTCGCGAATGAATCACTATTGGCGACGGATGATTCAATAGATAAGTAATTACTCAAGAGATTTATTACCCGAGCATGAAGAGGATCATTCCCCAAAAAGTCTGATGCTTGTGTCCAAGATATTGAATTGGCGCCCCACACTGAGGTTAGCCCACCCCGAGTAAGAGAAATGGGAAAAGAGTCTTTTCTTTGGAAAATAATTGCTTCTTCTGGGTATTGATACATCTCATAGGACCCACGGAAATTCTTTTTTGCAATCGAGGATTCACCGATCCCATCTCTCGAGGCTCCTTGATTATTTGAATTCACAAAATCGTTCCAAGGATCAATCAAATCAACATTAGCTCCCAAGCTGACAGCCGAGATTGCAGCTGCAAGCCCAGAAGGCCCAGCGCCAATTATGCAGATTCGAGGGTTCAATTTAATTATTTCCCGATTCGGACTTCCCGAGGTTTACTTCTACACTTCTCAATGCCAATTGCCGCTAATACTCGAAAACCATCTCGCACCGCTCGTAGATTTGAACTTCCTGTAATTCTCCGATGTTCATGAGAAGGTATCTCAACGACATTAAAGCCCCAATTCGCACTCCTACAGAAGATTAAGGCTTCGATTTCGAACCCTTGGCCGTAAGCCTTGTGCCCAAGTATCGATCCCATATTATCGTAAGAAGACAATCCGAGTTGCTTCAGCGAGTCGTTGCTCACGACTGCATAACCGTAAGCCAAGTCTGTCCAATTCTGACGAAAAAGGAAGTTGCAGAGTTTTGTCAGAACTTGGTTTCCAAAATCTCTAAACCAAGTTAAGTCATCTGAATAGCCTTTTAGACTTCGACTTCGAGATCCTTTAACTATATCTGCATCTGGGAATTGGTCAAGAAAGCGTGGAAGCTCTTGAGGATTCATACTTCCATCGGCGTCAATAATTGCAATCAAGTCCGAAGTTGCAAGACTAAAACCTAGACTGAGGGCAGCACCTTTACCTTTACTTCTTTGCGCATAAACCTTTGACACTCTTGGATTTTGCAAGGCTGTTTCAAAGGTTTCATCTTTCGAATTGCCATCAATAACAATTATTTCATCTACCCACTCCGGGACTTTTTCCAAAACCAAGTTTAAAGTTTTTGCTTCATTCATAGCAGGAACAATGAGAGAAATCGAAAAATTTTTATACATATTTTGTCCCTTTTTGAAAGAATCTAATCCAATTAGTTTAATTCAAAAATCAGGGAATTCGATATTTGGCACCAGAAAAGTCATCAAATCTTGCTCTGAAATCTCATGAGTAAGGGATTTTAAGCTATCTATTGTCGAGTTTTTCGGAAATATGAGGGATCCTACGTAAATTAATGTATTTGAAAGCCACTTCGGAATTGGAATTAGAACACGTTTTAAATGATTTTGAGAGCTCATTTTCCTTAATAAATCCTTAAGTTTATATGGTTGCCGATTGAACGCTCTAACAATCATTCGTTCGGCTGAATTGTTAGTCAATTCTTTAATGAGGTCAATCAAGCTCTCAATTTTCGTTACGTAAATTCTAGAATCCCCATAGTAAGGCATTGGCACGAACGGGGTGTAACTCAACATTGTCAAGAGCTTCAAATACATGGCAGCGGGCTCATTCGATATAACGAGCCCCGACTTAATTACTGTCGCATTAGAACTTAGAAAGTAGTTCTCTTCAAAAAATTTCTTTTTCCCATAAAGAGATTTTGATGCTTCATGGGCAGAAACGGTAGAGATGAACAAAGAACCCGGTCGAATTAGAGGACCTAGGAGCTCGAGTGCGACGCGAGTCTCATGTAGCGTCATACTTCGATCATGAGCTAAATGGAGAAGCCTCGCTTCTGGATTATTCACTAGCAAGGGTTTGCCAAGTCGCCAATCTCCTAAGTCAAATATGAGTTCACCCCCGAAAGTTTCAGGATGACTCAAGTAAGCCCGTTGAAGCGCTTTCCCAATATTGGATGTTGCACCAGTTACTAGGAAAACCTTTCGATTGTTGGGAACGCTCATTTAAACATCCGACTAATTATCCTGTGGGATTTCTTAAGAAGTTTTCTAATAAAGGAATAATTTGGTTTTTCTCGAGCATAAAAGTCCATGAGAAGTCTCCGAAATTCAATGCTTTCAGTAACGACATCTGGGAAATCCCATTCTGAATCATCAGACAATTCAGTATGAAAAATATCCTTGGCACCAGAATGAGTCCCAGATCCGTCAGATCCAATATTGAGAGCAAGTGACCCAGGTGGATAAATACAGTAACGGCCTTGCAGAAACATTGATGCATGCCAACAAATAGCCCAAGAATCAATTTGGCCATCACTCTGCAGTTTTAGCATTCTGGAGTAATCCATATTTCCATCAAGGTCGAAGTGATGATTAAGGCCTTTGAGTTGCAAATCAGCGAGAAGCGATTCTGGCTTAAATGAGGTTGAAACCCACCTATCTCTCCAAGTCGCCCACCCCCAGCAATCAGCGCCTCTCAAGGCGACACAGCCATGCAACCCAGACGCAAGAGGATATTGATAAGAATTAATACTCGAAACGCTTTGGTCATTTACATATTTATTCAAACCCTGGTTGAGAAAACTAAGTGCGTTAGGCGCAAGGATAATGTCATCTTCAACTATCACAACGCTGTCATGTTGTTCGAACACAAAATCCAAGCCTGCTCGAATAGATTGCGCCAAACCTAAATTTGATTCCCTTTGAGTTACTAGCTTTGATAAGAAGTTATACTCTAAATTTGCAACTTCTAAACATTCTTGAAACCTAGAAATATTTTCCTTACCAAGTTTCGGTCCATCCACAAAAATATATACTTCTGATTCCCGCGATTCGCGATTTGCCTCAATCGCCCTCAGAGCAAGTTCAAGATGCATGGGGCGGTTGTATGCGAATACTGCGATTGGGGCAAACATCTAATCTCCTTATATAACTTGATGCGGCAAGACTACCCTTTACCAGACTAGTATTTGATTCCATGAGCACAAAACAAGACGAACATATACTTTATTTTGTGACGCATTGCGATGCGAACTATCTAAGCAGAGCGTTTCTATTGCGAGAGTCTTTGATTGCGAATTCTTCAAAGGGTCACCTATTCATAGTCTGCCACGACGAAAACACGCTCAAATCGGCAATCAAGCTAGGGATTCCGGAAAATTCATTAGTCCTTATTGATCTCATTATTGCCAAATACCCTGATCTAAAAGAAGCCAAACTCAATCGCAGTAAAATAGAGTATCTTTTTTGTTTAACTCCGTATATTTTGCGCTACTTTTTAGAATCAATCGGGCTAAATGAGATTGTTTATATAGATGCAGACAAGGCGATTTTCTCTGACCCCGAAGAACTTTTCTTGAGAGATTTGGGACCGGATTTGGCAATTACATCACATAATTTTAGCAGGGATTTAAGCTATCTAGATGAATTTGGAAAATACAATGTTGGCATCATATTCGTGAAGAGAACCGACAAAGCAATCTCAGTCATTAATTGGTGGGCGAAAAAATGTTTGGAAAGCACTTCTATAGATGGAATTAATCCTGAAGTATTCGGTGATCAGAAATATCTTGACAAGTTCCCCTCTTTATTGCCTGAGACCGTAATCTATGGCAATCCCGGAATCAATAGCGCTCCATGGAATTGTGATTCAGTGATTGAGGTAGACAATTGTATATATCGTGAAGATTCATTTTCACCACTGGTCACATTTCACTTTTCAGGACTGAAATATAATCGCTTTTTCTATATCGCTGGTTACAATCGGTATAATAGAAACCTTAGTCATGCTCAAAGAACGCTTGTGTATAACGTGTACGTTAGAAAACTTAAAACCATAGACAATAAAATTGGGGCAACTAAGAAACTTATTTCATTCCGAGAATTTATCAGAGCTTTGATTTATCGGGATATCGGGATTGTCCCAATAAGAATCAAGTGAAGCTGTTCACGGAGTCAACTACGTAAGCAACTTCTTCATCTCTCATTTCTGGAAAGATTGGAATTGACAATACACTTTTTGAGAATATTTCAGATTGTATGAGTGTTTTCCTAAAAGTATAGAAAGGTTTCTGATCTATATCTAGAACTGGATAGTGGATTGAAGTGGCAACCCCTAATTTTTCAAGATGATTGACGAGGAGGTCTCGTTTTTCGGTTAACAATGGGAACTGGTGATTTGACGAACGCATACCTGAGTCAACTTTCAAACAATGAACATTCTTGGCATGAATTTCACTCCGATAATGGTTAGCAATCTTTTCGCGGCAACTATTATCTTGTTCCAATAGGGGCAAGAAATTGCGCAGGAATGCAGCTTGTATTTCATCAAGGCGCGAATTCCTACCCTGACCTAATTCTATCTTGTACTTGCTTGACCAGCCGTAAGTTCTTAATTTTATTGCCCTTGTTGCCAGGCCGTAATCTGAAGTTGCAATGGCGCCACCATCACCAAGACATCCAAGATTTTTCGTCGGATAAAAACTAAATGTGGATATTTCTGCAAAAGTTCCCAAAGTCTTCCCCATGTATTGAGCGCCATGTGCCTGTGCACAGTCTTCCAGAGTGCGTATACCTCTACTATGAAAGTAAGTGACTAACTTATCGATTTGGCCTATGGGGTTGCCGTAAAGATGAGTAAAAACAACAGCAGAAACATTGGAAAGATCAACCTGAATGAATTGTTCAAGACTTACATTTCCTGTCTCAGAATCAATGTCGACATACCGAGGTTTAAGTCCTGAATTTAGGATTGAAGTAGTTGCATACCCACCAGCATTTGCAACTGTTAACACGTAAGAGTTTTGCTTTAACTCAAGAGCCTTGAGAGCTATCTCAATTGCATCTGTCCCATTACCTACTCCAACGCAATGATCTACACCTAAAAAAATTGCAAATTCTCTCTCAAATTCACGAACTTGATTCCCAAGAATTACATTTCCGGAATCGAGTAACTCTTCAAATGATTGTTGGAGTTGATTACGATACCGGTCAATTCTCCTATTGAGGTCGAACATAGGTACATTCATAGGTGCAGAATCTTTGTATCTCTGTTTTTAAAGTTCAAAAATTCTTCGTAATTTCGTAGATAGTCTTCTTCATCAAATGGCTTGCTCGCGTAAACAATCAAATTTGAATCTGGATTAAGAAACTTGATAGTGGTCCACAGTAATGCCGGTAACACAAGAATTAAACCTGCTGTCCCTAAGACTTCTTCGTGAACTTGTTTCCCATTATTGATTAATACCTGCACTCGCCCCTGTATACACTGAATTGCTTGAATGCATTCTTTATGCGCATGATTTCCGCGGATGGTTCCTGGATTAACACCTGAAATGGTGAATACACGCTTTGGGATAAACCCAAGTTGCTTTTCGAAATCCAAAGGGGTTAAAGATCCCCGGGCATCTTGTATCGAAGGCAGCGTAAGTAATCTGTACCTTGAGATACTCACCCCCCTAATTTACCATTCACGAGAAGCTTCAGAAGAAATTAACTTGGAAATATAGTCGTAGTTTGAACCAAATTCTTCTTGAGCGATTGCACCCAATTGTGCTGTGGAAATCCATGATTGTCTCCATGCAATTTCCTCTAGGCATGCAATCCTTTGCCCCTGTCTCTCTTCAAGAATTCTTACAAAATTGGTGGCATCATGCAAGTTGTTAAAGGTGCCAGTGTCGAGCCAAGCGGTGCCGCGAGGCAAAATTTCAACAGAGAGCTTTCCTCGATCCAGGTAGTTCTGAAGTACTGCTGTAATTTCTTTTTCACCTCGTGTGCTCGGTGCGACGTTCTCTGCAATTGCGCTCACTTCTGAGTCAAAAAAGTAGAGGCCGGGAATAGCGAAATTAGACTTTGGCTTTACAGGTTTTTCTTCAATTGAAATCACTTGACCAAGCGAGTCAAACTCGACAACTCCGTAATCACTTGGATTTGAGACCTGATAAGCAAATATTTTTGAGCCAACCACAGATTGATATTCCATTAATTGTCGGCCTAACCCGGATCCATGAAATATGTTGTCCCCAAGAATTAGTGCACAATTATCGCCGTCTATAAATTTCTTTCCGATGGTAAATGCTTCAGACAAGCCACCAGCTCTATCCTGAATTTCATACCTAATATCTATCCCAAGATTCTTACCATCGCCTAGTAGTACTTGAAAGTGCCTCAGATCTCTTTGAGTTGAAATTAAGAGAATTTCTCTAATACCTGCACTCATAAATGTGGCAAGTGGATAAAAAATCATCGGCTTGTCAAAGATGGGAATTAAATGTTTATTGATTGACCTCGTGACAGGGTACAAGCGAGATCCGGTTCCGCCGGCAAGGATAATTCCCTTCATGCACAAAGGTTACCTGAGGTATGGTTGCCTCGTGATGGCTACGCGTCCCAACTTCAAAAATGTATTGATTACAGGGGGCGCGGGCTTTATCGGATGCAACTTTGTACGCTTGCTGCTCGAAGACCGCCTATCTTTCACGGCTAACCGGATAGTTGTCATCGATTCTCTGACTTACGCCTCCGATTTAGAGTCTATTCAAGAGTTCATTGACTCAAAACAGCTAGATTTTATTTACGGTGATATTACCGATTCTACACTTATTCTTGAGATTACGAGAGATACAGATTTAATTGTAAATTTTGCTGCGGAATCACATGTCGATCGGTCGATATTGGAATCTAATCAATTTATTCTATCTAACGTCCTGGGTGTCGATAATTTGCTCATTGCTGCGCGCAAGAATAGAGTTCAATTGTTTATTCAGGTTTCTACGGACGAAGTGTACGGTTCAATATTAAGCGGGTCGTGGGATGAAAGTTTTCCGTTAAAACCGAATTCTCCTTATTCCGCTAGCAAAGCTTCGGCCGAGTTAATTTCAATGGCGCATAACAAGACGCATGGTCTAGATATACGAATTACTCGCTGCTGTAACAATTACGGTCAATTCCAGAATCAAGAAAAATTCATCCCTACTTGCATAAACAAACTGATTAATAATCAAAAAATCCCAATTTACGGTTCTGGTGCTCAAATCCGCGAATGGATACACGTAGACGATCATTGTATTGGAATTGGGCTGGTCATTTCGAATGGAAGAGCTGGCGAAATTTACAATATCGGAAGCGGACAAGAAGCAACCAATTTGGAACTTGCGTTGGTAATCGCCTCTGAGTTTCAGCTTGGTGAAGAAGTGATAGCTTATGTTGAAGATCGCAAAGGGCACGATTTCCGGTATTCGCTCAACTTCAATAAAATAAAAGAAATTGGGTTCGCCCCATCTAAAGACTGGCGAAACGAAATCCCAAACCTTATTTCATGGTACACGGGAAGAAGCAAAAGAATCTAATGCAAGAACCGGGGCCAATGCTGTCAGTTGTCATCCCAGTGACAAGAATGGCAGGAAGACTTATGCGATTAACTGCAAATTTGCGTGCGTGCAAGGGATTAGACATCGAAATCATATTGGTGCACGACGAGCAGGATTCTAAGACTCATGAAGAATTAGTGAAATTAGTAGATGAATTATCAAGCAGGAACATCAAGTTAATTAAGAAAACAGTTTTTTCTCCTGGACAGGCAAGAAATATAGGAATAAATGCATCAAAAGGATCTTGGATTGCCTTTTGGGATGCAGATGACTTGACTTACCCAGAAGGCTACCTTCGGCTAGTTTGTCAGGCTGAGGAAACGAGAGCAGATGTTGGAATCGGCCAAATTGAGACTACAACTTCGAACAGCGGAACAACGAAAGTCAGAAAGTTTCAGCTCTCCGGATCCAACAAAACCATCATAAATGATTTGGCTTATCTGCCTGCTTTTACGCGTTTCGTATTCAGGCGAGATGTTTTCAGCAATTTATCTTTCCCTGAATATTTATTAGGCGAGGACCTTGTATTTCTTGCTAATCTAGATTTTCTTGACTTTAAATTAGAAATTGGAAGAGAAGTTATCTACAACTACTTTATCAATGAGAATTCCCAGGCAACCTATCGGACGGACTTATTTACTGATTTGCTCAAGGCGGGTTCCTGCTTGTATCAAAATTTCCCACTTAGAAGTCAGAAAATGAAAAGATACCTCATCACCCAGATTATTAGAATTAATTTATCCCTACTAAAGAATAATTCTAATAAACTTGGAAGCTTTCAAATGCTTTTAAGGATTTTCTTCAGGAATCCAATTATGACACTTACATCTTGTATTGCATTGATAAGGAGGAGAAGTGAATTTCGAATCCGATAGAAGTGATATCCAAGTAATACTTTACGGCGGGCTGGGCAATCAACTTTTCCAATACGGAACTGCTTTATCAGAGGCAATTATAAGAGGGACGGAGATAAAAGTTTCTCTAATTGGAGAAACTAGGAGTTCTCGCAACAATTTGCCTGATCTATTTGACTACAAGTTACCGCGGCTTGCTGAATATGACATTTACACCGAAAAGAAATCTAATTTAGTGAAGGTGGGAATTCGGGCCCTCTTGATGTTCTCTAATTCTGAGAATCCTAATGTCTTCGTTCGCAGAATGACTAAAGCAATTGGTTATTTTCTTTCACTGCTTCTCAGAATAAGAACTAGAAAATTTATTGCAGTGCCATCCGGATTGGGCTTCGATCCAAGATTTAGTCTCAAGAATGCTCGACACTTACTTTTAGGGAATTTCCATTCGTATCGTTGGATTTCTCCAGCTGCCAAGAAATTATTGCTACAAGAATTCAAGCTAAAGATGAACAATCCGCTCATCAATAAATATGAGAAATTAGCTATGGAGGAAAATCCCACTGCAGTGCACATTAGGCTCGGAGATTATTTAGATATACAGGAACTAAATGTCATCAGTAAAGAGTATTTTGCCCGAGCACTGAATTATTTAAATCCAAATGGTGAGAATCGCGTTTTATGGATTTTTACAAATGATGAAAATAGATACCCAGACTATCTTCCAGATGACCAGCATTTCGAAATCAGAGTCATTTCTAATTTGCTCAGTCCCTGTGAAACACTAGAAGTCATGAGATTATGCAATAGTCACATCATTTCAAACTCAACATTTAGCTGGTGGGGTGCATTCCTTGGCCGGAACCAACATGGCATGGTTATTGCGCCAAAACAGTGGTTTAGGAACCGCAAAGATCCCCTCGATATTTGTCCTCCTGAATGGGTCAGGCTCTAGCGCACGCAATAATTCCGAAATATGGAATACGCTTCATATGTGGGAATCGCGATCACGACCAGACTTAAGAGTTCAACCTTTTTTCGTGCGATTGACCTCTTAAGCCCCCGAGATCGAAAACTGGGGATGTATGTGATTTTCATTAATATTGGCCTGGGCATTCTTGATCTAGTTGGGGTTGCATCAATTGGGTTAGTCGGGTCGCTTGCGGTTATCGGAGTTAGCACGGGAGTCCCAAATAAGAATTTGGAGTCAATTCTGGAATTCCTGCATCTTGCTGGTTTTAGTTTTCAAATCCAGGCAACCGTGCTCGCATTTACAGCATGCCTCGTTTTCCTAACTCGTACAATTGCCTCCGTATATTTAACGCGCCGAATACTGCATTTTCTTAGTCAAAAAGGTGCACAAATATCGTCAATTTTGCTTTCGAAATTAACATCGTTGCCAATAAGTGAATTGAATTCTAGAACTGTAAGCCAGATTAATTATGTTTTGAACGATGGCGTAACTGCAATCACCTTAGGGATTATCGGATTAACTTTGAATCTTTTTTCAGATTTTGTTTTGTTGATGATACTGACCTTGGGCTTGTTTGTTATAAATCCCTCTATTGCGATTACTTCCGTAATCTCTTTCGGCGTAACAGGTGCGATGATTTACACCTTCATGCGGAGAAGAGCAAAGCGAATAGGTGAACTCAATGCAAGCCTAAGTGTCAAAATGTATTCGCAAGTTAGTTTTCTAATTTCTAATTTTCGTGAAATATTTGTGAAAGGCAGACTTAAGTACCATAAGTCTGAAATCGATAATGTGAGAACTCAGCTTGCAGGTACTTTGGCAGAACAACAGTTTCTGCCCAACATTAGCAAGTATATTATTGAGTCTTCTCTAATTTTGATTGGTTTGCTCGTAAGTGCTGTGCAGTTTGTATTGAATGACGCTCTAGGGGCAGTCTCCGCACTTTCTATATTTCTCGCAGCGGGTTCCCGTTTAGCGCCGACCGTGATGCGGATGCAACAAAATGCGATTCAAATAAGATCCAATACGGGTATTGCTGAGTCAGCCTTGCAGCTAATTCGAGAAGTTGAGGGAATTGATGTCCCCAATTTGCCAAACGAAGAACCTGATTTCCAGTATAGAAATTTTTCCGGAAGAATTGAGATGAATGAATGCAACTTTAGGTATGACCAAGAAGGCGAGTTTGCGATAGATACTGTTTCGATTGTTATCGAACCAGGTGAACAAGTAGCTATCGTTGGCCCATCAGGCAGTGGAAAATCTACTCTTACAGACTTGATTTTAGGAATTCTCCTTCCAACGGGTGGCAGTATTAAGATTTCTGGAGTGTCACCTAGAGAAGCAATCAGGCTCTGGCCAGGTGCCATGGGTTATGTCCCCCAGGAAGTTCGATTGAGCACTGGTACTTTGTTTGAGAATATTACTAAGGGTTTTAAAGCCAACCACGTTGATAAATCACGTCTCGATAATCTTGTGGAGTTGGCCCAGTTGACCGAGGTGCAGGGCGAACTGAATGCAATTGGCGGGATCATTCTTGAGCATGGAACTAATTTGAGTGGTGGACAGAAGCAACGTTTGGGAATTGCACGAGCTCTATTTACCAACCCTAAAGTTCTCGTCCTAGACGAGGCCACGAGTGCACTGGACGGTCAAACAGAACAAGCTATTGCAACTGCCATCCAATCCTTAAAGGGCACTGTCACAGTGATTATGATCGCCCACCGACTTTCGACGGTGAGAGAAGCCGATAAGGTGATTTATCTAGATCGTGGAAAAGTCTTGGCCTGTGGCTCTATAGAAGAGGTTCGAAGGCTAGTGCCCGACTTTGACAGGCAAGCTCAATTGATGGGCCTCTAGTCAATTTGTCCGTTTTGTCCCCTTCCCACTACAAACTACACTGGGATTCGTAGTAGGGGATAGAGGCAGCGACGGCTGGTTCTGTAAGACCAAAACCGGTTAATGAAGGATCAACAAAGTGGCACTTAGCGTATGGACTGTTGCTGAACTGGGGGCTTTTTACACTGAGCACCGTTCAGAGCTACTCGCGCATGCAAATCGAGTGCTGAAGGATTCAGCTAAGGCTGAAGAAATCACCCAAGA
>JACCDN011049189.1_pt1 | contig 37756 bp, 39 predicted proteins | sample 7441691 | NCBI WGS metagenome assembly JACCDN01 (sample SAMN15323439, study PRJNA562643) | freshwater metagenome | isolation source: river surface water | place: USA:Blue River Watershed | collected 2017-08-16
ACAGCACTAAACGACATACCAAATTCTATTACAGTATACCTATTTTCAGGAACAGTAATTGTATTTAAATTCTCAAGTAGATTAATTCCACTTGCAGTAACACCTTTCACTAATAATTTAGATAAATTGTTATATTGCGAATTAAATATAGTATTAGCAGAATATTCAGCAGGATCACTTGAATTTAAAGGTAAAGGTCGCCATCCATTTTCAATAAAATTGAAAAGGCCTGGAACTGAGTGAGTTGTTGATAACCTATAATCATTAGTTATATTATCAAATTGATCTATTCCAAGTATAGAGAATGATTGAGTACTAGAAACAGGATATTCAAACTTAGTATTTTCTATATAATCAATATATTTCACTGACTTATAACCTAAACTATATTTTTTAGATTCTGAATCATAACCATTTCTAAAAGAAGAAATTGAACTTAAAATATCAACTGTTGGATATCCATTATAATTTAAAATAGGTTTATTCGTTTTAAATCCGTCATCATATGTTACACTATCTCTATATAAATTACTCATTGAATATGTAAAATGAACAACATCTATCCAAGAATTATATCTAAAATTATTTGAATATTCTACGTTATTATCATTAAATATAAAATTTTGAACAAGTGATGAATTATATGTCTTATCATTCTCTGCCTCTATAGACATAGTAGTCCCTTTAAAATGACCACCATCAAATTTACCATCTATCCATTGAGAATCTATCATTTTTGTTATATATGGGTAGCCTCTAAATAGTCCATTATTCCAAACGCCCTTAAATAGTCCATTTAAAAATGACCCATTTAACCAAACATTTTTTGAAATATAAATTGGATGATTATCAGAATCTTTTTCAATTTTTCTAATTGGAAAATTAACAATAGCCTCTAATAAAATTCTATCCACACCATTTGTATCTAAACCAACATCAATAACTGTTAAATAATCTTTTAATAGTCTTCTATTGTTATTAATATCAATACATATTATATTACCAACTGCTACTTTATCACCGGGTTTAAATCTTTCTGATAGTTGTATACTTGATTGATCAATATTATTAATATTTTGAAATTTAATTCCCCCACTTATCTTTTCAATAGAAATTATCCAGTGATTCTTGTTATAATTTACCTTACTTAGATTAAAGTCACTATCTGAAGATATCATTCCAATTTTAGATATTTTCTTATCATACTCACCCGCATATGATATTGGTTTATCAGTACCATTGAAAAATTGAAGGTCATCAAAATAAACTATTTGGTCATCATATCTAATTCCTTCATTCCAAACACCATTTTCCCAAATGCTAGAATTTGTACCAGATGTAAATATACCATTGCCAAATGAAAAATATGGCTGATACTCATAACTAACTATCAAGTCTGGTAATTGTAATGTATCTAAATAACTTGGTGTTAGACTAAATATTGAATATGTTGCATTATTATAATCTAAGTTATAAGAAGAATCATTTTTTGTTATATAAACTTTTAAAATGTATAATGTCACATTTGAACTGGTAATTACATTATTATAAATTTGCCTTAGTGACAATCTTCTAGATGCTGATGTTGAATTTTGATTTAAAATTGGATTATATGTTAACTTTATTGTTTTTTTACCAGTTGATGCAAAAAATGCTGATTTAGAAAATCCAGAATATCCATTCCCAGTTGTTAATTTATCTGATATTCTAACAGTATAACCACCCCATGCATTCGGAGTCTCACTAGGTGTCCAATTATCATTACCAACACGAATATCAAATGCTGCTGTTAGACCTCTTGACGTAGTATCTGTAGTACTATAATATTTAAAAGCATAATCTATTTCAATATCATATAAAGATGATGTAAATATATCAAGATCTAATGTGTTACTTTTAGCATATAAAACATCGCTATATAAACTATTAGTAAAGCCATATTGACCAATTTGTGAAGTTCTAACTCCATAATCAAGTATATCAGACCCACCAGTAGATGGATAAGTACTAGCTGTAAACCATCCTTTATTAAAAACTAATGATGCACCAGAATAAACAGAAGCGGTAACTGAAACAAATCCACTATTTAAATCAACGTCTGATAAAACGGGACTGGATGATATAAATTCAAAAGCATTATTTAAAAATATATTTCTATATTCCACATCACTAACAGATTGTCTATATAACGATATATTTGTTAATATATCCGATACAAATCCATCAAAAATTGTAGAATCAGCCAAATTAATATTTTTATTATTAAATGGTGACCCATTCCAATTACCATTTTTCCAAACTCCACCTTCCCAATAAATATTATATGCGTTCATGTAATCCACAATACCATCTTTCCATATCATACCATAGGCATCACCAGAAATCCATCGACCACCATTCCATTTAGATATGTAAAATTCAGAATCTTTAAATACCCCACCATTCCAAACACAAGTATCTTGTAGGTTAAATCCACTATCGCCCTTTATAACTTCGATATTAGATATAGAACAGGTAGAACCTTTCCAAACAGTATCATTTGAAACAGTATCCGCTAATTCTATAAACTCCAGTGCGATATCTGGTCCATATGCTGAGAAAGTAAAACTATAGATTATCGGATCATCACCTGGTGATGTATTTGTAGAAGTTAATAGTCTATTTGAAGTAACAGATATGCCATTTATTTCAACGTAACATGGATCATCAGATGTGCTAAATATTTTAATTGTAAAATCTTCATAATCTGGAACAAAAGTGATAGTCTTTCGACCATTACCAATTAAGAATCCTGTTTCATAAGTCTCATTAGGTGTTAATGTGATAATATCATAATCTATTATATCATGCTTAGTACTACCTATCTGAATACCATATGATCCAACATAGTTAGATACATATAAAATAACATCATAACTTCTTCCAACAGTTAAAATACCTGGATATATAGCCAATGAATATGCATCATTGGATACACCATCTACATCAGTATATTGTAATTTACCAGCAAATCCAGTGGCTATAATTAATTCAGTTGTTGGTGATGGTAGCGAAGAAGTAGCATATAATACCCAAATCTCATTAGTATTAAAATTACCATTATAGATAGGATCGATTTGATTTCCAAATCTCAACTGTGCATTAGTAATATCATTGACTGTTATCTTTGCTGTATAGGTTTCACCTATTTCAATACCAGATGTTTGATATGCAACTATTGAACTTGATGTACCACTAAAAGACAATGTTCTTGATATATTAACAACTTCTGCCCCAACATTATAATAATCGGAAAAATTAAATTGCCAATTATAAAACGAATTGAAAAAATCTGAATTAACAATATAATTTAAATAAGGATTAAATGATGAATCATTAAATTGGCCCTTCTCAAAATTACCATCTAACCAAACTGAGTTATTAAATGAGCCATCATTATGTGAGAAATTACCACTTAACCAAAGCATATTATTAAAAGATGCTGATATTTTATTTTTTCTATCTACGCTTCTATTTAAAATGGAATAAAACTTTTTATCTTTTATAAATGAATCTTTTGACTCGCTTACTATGCCATCATTCCATAAACCATAAAAATCATCGGAAAAATTTGAAACAAATTCTGATATATTGCTTAATTTAGTAGATAATAGTGATGATCCAAAAAATGAACCATTTGTAAATATACCATTATTCCAATATCGACCCTTAAATATACCACCATTAAACTCTCCGGTATACCATGTAGAATTTGGTCCAGTTAATCCGGTTCCGAATTCACCACCATTAAACTCACCACCCTGCCAAGCATAAAGACTTGATGTTGCGGTCATGTAATCAGATTTTTTAACAAATGGGTATCCATAGGTTGATAAAAATTTACCCCCGTTAAATTTTCCACTTTTCCATATTGCTATATCAGAAAACTCACCACCATTAAACTCACCCCCATACCAAGTTGATGTAAAAGAATAACTTAAGCCGGTGGAATTATAGATATCGCTATCAACTTTAACTCCAAATAATCCATTATTAAAATAACCACTATACCAATCAATACTATATGTTCCGGTAAGTTCACCCGTTGGGTTTTGTGCCCTAAACTCTGCACCAATAATCTTGACGTTACTAAATGACCCTGATGATATTTTTGTTGTATAATAAGGCAGTCCTCTTTTACCAAAAGCACCACCAGTAGACTCTCCATTTATAAAATTTGAATTATAAAACTCACCACCTCTAAATAATCCATCTTCAAAATTGCTCAATTCAAAGTCTCCACCCTTAAAAATTCCTGATAACCAAGACCATCTTGTCTTTGAACTACCAGAAGTATCTTTCTTTCTGTAATAAGTTGATATATTATCTGAAAAGAAAGAACTTGTTCCAAGTTGATTAGAATTGTTTTTATAAAAAGAACCACCTGAAAAAACACCATTAACCCATCTAGATTGTTTAAATAACCCATCATTAAATATCGATGTGTGTAGAGATGATACTGTCCCAGTTATATATGAAGTTGAATAGGTAAATGATTGCCCATTCCAAATAGAATTTAAGAAAATACCATTACTCCATGTATCAGATCCTGATGTAAATGAAGAGTTATAAATAAGACCTGATTTTATCTTATTATTATTATTACTAAAGATAGTATCTGATATTAGCAGGCTTCTATAATTAGAAAAATCAATAGGATTTTTATCCTTATTATTAAATAATTCACTATTTATAATACACTCCTCAAAATAAGACCTAATAAAAATTCCCGATAAAATATTAGAATTTTGAAATTTTACAGGGTGTAAATAATTATAATTATTCTCAGCATTTTTAGATAGGAGTGATTTTTCAATATTATTAGGTATTGATGATATAATTGATGTTGATCCATTTATAAAATCCTCAACAGTTATTAATCTATCAGATGAATTTGGTAAATATTCATTTACCTTATATACAGAGGGTAATCGTACTAAATTCTCACCACCAGATAATAAAGACGTATCTGAAAAGATTGAATTTAAAAATACAACATCACCAACATCAAACAACTTATATCTATTTTCCTCTTTTATATTCAATTTTAACGTATTATTAATAATTGTTGAAGAATATAAACCATCTGAGTTATCCGAAACCGGATTACTGGTATATAGGGCATTATCTTTATTATAATTAATATAATTTCCAGTTATCCAATCAGAGTCTTTAAATAATCCACTTCTAAAGTCAGAATCTAAAATATATGATTTAGAAACATCAATAAAATCACCGATTGTACTAATATATGGGTTAGTTATTCTGGTAACCTCTGAAAGATAGTAGTCATCATTTGAATCAACCATTGAGAATGCAATATATGAATATGTACCATTAACAGTAAAAATATTACCATCATTTGAGAATGTGCCGATATTAAGTCCGACAAGACCCTGTAATATATTATCATTTATAGATGGGCCAATTATTGAAGAAATTGTTAAATATTGATAATTTGTACCATCAGAATCCGATATTGTAAGTATGATATCTAAAGGATTGACATCCCAGTCACCACTAAATGTTAAAGGAGAAATATCTATAGTGTAATAGTCAGTATTTTGATATGTTATTTCATTATTAAAATCCTCCCCATTATTAACTAATATATCAATTGATGGTAGTCCATAATTAGAATTTGTACCGAGATAATTATTAATATCATTATATTTTCTGTTATCTTCTTTAGTTGAAAGTTGTACAATAACTTTTTTATTTAGTTTAGCATTATTTGTATCGTATGTGTAATCATAAGAACCAATAGTAAACTTATCATCAAAGAAATTTAATAAACCTTGTTTTTTATTTGAAATTTTTAAACCTGAAAAATAAAAATTTTTAAAATTAGAAAGTCGATTGAAATTATTTTCTGTTAAGTAAAACTTATATGTTTTAAAAAATTTTAATTCAGAGGCATCATACCAATTCATATAACCCTCTTGATAACTCTCTATTTTAATGATGTTATCTGATGTAAACTTAGATCTTTCAAATAGTGTTCTATCAAATTCTGAATTTATTGATTTAGATTTACTTATTTTAGAATTATTAACATATGTATTTGATATTATTGAATTGTTCATTAAAGCAGACTCTATAATAGACTTATTATAAAAGCCACCATAGGAAATAACTGAATAAGTTGGTGTTATAGATAAATAATTATTATATAATACCGGTGAATTAGATTGAGAGCCAATTATTGTATTATAAAAGTTTCCATTACTTATTATAGATTTACCTATTTTTGTATCATAAATATAATTATAACCATTTCCAGAATTATTTGTAGAATTCAATTTAACCAGTGGCTGACCGAAATCATCTAGCGATGTGAAGAAAGAGGCAGTATTTCCATTTCCAGGACCTATATTTCCAACTATCCAATTAACATTTAAAATTGTACCCAGTGTAAAACTAACTCCTGATCCATAATAATTAATTCTATCTAAATTAGTACCTAATAACCCTTGATTAAACTGACCATATTTAAAATATCCATTTCTAAAATTTTGCTCTGTAACAAAACTTGGCATATACTTTCTATCAGTAACCCATTTAGAATTATCAGTATCATATAAATAAACATAGTCTTTTTTAAATAAAGTGGAATTGATTTCAAAATCAGAATTCATAACTTTAATTCTATCAACATTTGTTAACGAATTGGACAAAAATACTGAATATGTCGCATTTAGAATATTAGATGTTATGTCTGTTAAATAGCCTGACATTGACCCACCTAATACTAAAAATGAATTTGAGCACGTTAATGAATAGCCAGATTGTGAGAATCCAATAACACCAAAATCTCCACTATTAATAGAAAATGTCCCATTTATATAAAGAATATTATTTGTAGAATAAGCACCGAAACTCGAAAATCTATTCGTAGTATATTGATAATCACCCCTATTTGAGGTTGTTTGTAATAGATAGTCAAATTCATCTTGTGTAGATGCTACATATATTTTAATAAAATTATCAATAGATTCTTCTATCCAAGGCAGTTCACCACAGTATTCAATATTTAAAACTAATTTTGTCTTATCTACATATTGAACTATATAACCATCAGATCCGGATTTAAATCTTTTTACTTTGATAAGTGCATCAGAATCATAATAACCACCTACAATAAAAACTCTATCACCAACTGATAGATTATGGTCTACTTCAGTATAAAATAATGTATAAGTAATTCCAGATATATCATATGGTTCAACATAGTTAATGAATTTAACAGAGTATGATTTTTTATTTTTTTGTGAAATAATTTGATTAGCATCAACAGATACAATATTCTTCCATTTTGAAAATCCAGACAATTTATCAGAATCATTTAACTTATTAACTTTATTAGATATAACATTAATAGGTAATTTACTAGGAATTTTCATTTATCTATACATTTTAACTTTCTGTATATATCAATAAACTATTCATTTCTATTAATTTTTTAATAAATTTTTTTATATATAGATTAAATATCGTATATTTACTAATTAAAATAATATTATGCCAACATATCCAATAACAACAATCGAGAAAAAAGCCTGGAGATTTGCAAAAGATGTCCATGATGGGGTAAAAAGAAAATTTCAAAAATCTAGCTACTTTGATGGACATATTAGGAAAGTATTTGGATTAATAAAGCAATTTGATACAGACCCAGAAATTGGAGCTGCTGCTTTACTTCATGATTCGGTAGAAGATGTTGATTGGGTTACTTACGAGCTACTTGCCAAAGAATTTGGTAAAAATATTGCAAACTTAGTAAAGGAAGTAACATCAAATGATGAAATGGTTGAGATTATGGGTAAACCTGACTATTTACTAGACAAAATGTTAACAATGTCTGAAAAAGCACTGATAATTAAATTATGTGACAGACTACAGAATATATCAGATTCATATAATGCAAGTGAATCATTTCGTGAAAAATACTATAAAGAAACAAAGTATATAATGACCAAATTAGTCAAAAATAGACATTTAAATAAAAAACATAAAAGAATTGCTGAACAAATATTTGGTTTATTAAGAACTATTAAATCAAGATATAATTATGAAAGTTTTAACCTAAAGCATTTAAAACCATTTAGTTATGAAAAGTAGTACTATAAATTACTTATTATCCAAAGTCGAAGGATTTAAGGATTTGAAAGAAAATTTTGATTCTTATAATGCAGATAAAGTATCAGAAAAAGCAATTGCAATTTCTATAGAAATAGTAGGCCAATTAAAAGATATAGATGTCGAAGGATTATCCGTATTTCCAATGAGAGATGGTGGAATTCAATTTGAAATATCTAGATTTTCTGATATAGAAGAAGAATTAATTATTGATAAAGAAGGTAATATAGTAATAGCCGAATATAATACCTTAGGTGATTTAATTACAAGAACCCCAATTAAATTAGAACAAATAGGATCTTTTTTTATATAAAAAAGAAAAGATTTATGAAAAATTCAGAAAACCAATCATTCATTGAATGGATGAAAGACCCAAGAAGGGGTATATTTGCACTATTATATAACATAGTTATGTTAGTATTGCTATATCAAACAATAACATCTGAATGGACTAGTGTAGACTGGTACTGGTTGCCAATATTGACTCTATTCTTTTCAGGTTGTATATTTACATATTGGAAATTAACTTTTAACGCTTATAAAAAATCTTAATGAGAAAATTAAAATTATTCGTATTCACTGGTGCTGGTATTTCAGCAGAAAGTGGTGTAAAAACATTTCGTGATTCAGGTGGTCTATGGGAGGAATTTTCAGTAGATGAAGTTGCTAGTATAGATGGGTGGAGGAAAGATAAGCAAAAAGTAATAGACTTCTATAATCGTAGAAGAAATGAAATGTCAAATGTGCTTCCTAATAAGGCACATGAAATATTGGCGCAACTTGAAGATAAATTTGATATTACTATTGTAACTCAAAACGTAGATGATTTACATGAGAGAGCAGGATCAAAAAATGTAATTCATTTACACGGTGAATTATCAAAATTACAATCTGAGGATAATTCTGAAATCATATCTGAGTGGAAAGAAGACCTAAAGTTAGGAGATAAAGGTTATGATGGACATCAACTAAGACCAAATATTGTTTGGTTTGGTGAAAATTTAAATCCATTAACAATGGAAAAAGTTACAGAAATCGCATTTGATGCTGATGTTTGCTTGATAATTGGAACATCAATGAAAGTCGCTCCAGCCAATTCAATTCCTTGGTTAACAAGAGACTCTGCATTGATTTATTATATAGACCCAGGTGATATTGAATTCTATATACCTTACTATAGAAATCCATTTTTTTATCACATAAAGGAAGTTGCAACGCTAGGAGTAGAAAAAGTTAAAAACGAACTAATAGATATATTTTAATGGATATTAAAAGTATAGCAAAACAAGCTTTAGAAAGATTAAAAAAGTATACTAACTTTCCAAAATCAGGCATAATAGCTGGTGGCTCAATATCTAATATAGTTTGGGAAATTGTTTCCGGAAACAAAGCAGTTATCAATGATATTGATGTCTTTATTTATGAATCCGAAATAGATGCTAAAATTCTTTCTAGTAACTACTTAGATAACAATACAAAGTTATCATATATGAGCAGTGAAACTGTATATGATGAGGATTATCGTGGATTAAAATTCACATCAAATCCAAAAGAGTATTATCAGATAAACAAATCAGAACATGTAGATATTTGGAACTTTGTATATTATAATTCCAATGTTAAGGGTATGGAAGTTATTATAAACTCGTTTGATATTAACTGCACACAAATTGGTTATTCTATTGATGAGGATAAATTTTATTGGACAAAAGAATTTGAGGAATTTTTAAAAACAGGTGAATTAAAACTAACCAATTTATTATCACCACATCATTCAATAGTAAGAATATGTAAGAAAGAAGAAGAACTAAATGCCAAACTGGATAGTTTTGAATTTTCTTTAATCTCATATGCAATAAGAAATTGTAGAGGGCAGTTTAATAAAAGAAATTTTTCAGACAGATACTTAGAAATTAGTAGAAAATATTATAAAAAAATATCAAAGTATTTCTATATAGAAAGGGACAAAAATGCCCAAGCATATCTAAAAGGCTTAAAAAGTGTAGATATTAATTTATATCATTTTGAATCCAATTCATTAAAATTTAGCACAGATTTAGCACAAGATAAATTTAGTACATGTAAAATATATTCACTAAATGAGTTGTTATTTTATAGTAGAAATATTATTGATAAAACTGATAAACTAGATTATTGGGATAAATTAAATTTCTTATATACAAGGGTAGATTATATTGATATTACTCCGAGTGATGATGATGTAAAGATGCTTCGTAACTTAATATTTAATGCACCAAAATCAATTGAGAAACTTAAAGGTTTGAAAATATCTGAACAACTTAGAATAGTTAAAAAAATACTCTCAGCCTATACAAAAGAACCAAATATAGCAATAGCTATTTTAGAAAAGATTAAAATTGATCCTAATAAAGACCTTGATGATAAAGATGTTCTAATGCTAGAACTTTTGGTTAGAAAGGAATTATTATTAATAACCTCTGATAAAATTGATGGAGTACTTGGTATAAAAGAGGTTAAAGAAGGATATATCTTGGGTGATTCTCAACTACCGAAGATATGTGGAATTTAATTTAAATGATTTAATATATAAAAATAAAAACTAATATGCAAGATATTTTAAATAAGTGGAATATAAAACTAAATTATAATATGCTACTATCTATGTGGAACGAACCACAGAGACATTATCATAATCAAACACATCTAGCAAATTTAGTATCAGATATAAATGAGTCTAAAAATAACTACTCTCAAAAAGAATATGAAAAACTAATGTTAACAGCTCTATTTCATGATATCATTTACGATCCAATGAGAAATGATAATGAAGAAAGAAGTGCGGAGTTTTTTGAAAAGGCTTGTCAAGACAACAACGAAGACATACAGGATATCAAAAGAGCTATCTTAGATACAAAAGAACATAAGGGTATAAATAAAACTGCTATTATTTTTAATAAATTTGATATGTCGATAGTTGAGGGTAGCTATAATGATTTACTTCAATGGGAAGAGGGTATATACAATGAGTATAAATTCTATGGTAATGAAAACTATAAAAAGGGTAGATTAAAATTTCTTGAGTCAATTATCGATAAATATCCAAGTAATTCTGAAAATTTATTAAAATTAAGTGATTATATAAAAACTAATTACTAATCTTTAGTTAGTTGTAAATATAATTAATTTTTTGTATATTTGTAGACTAAACTAAATAATAAATGTTAGAAGTTGCACTTACAGGAAATAGATATACAGGAAAAAGCGGAGTAGCCAAGTTATTCCGCCAAATTGGCGTGCCAGTTTTTGATGCTGATGTTATACTTAAATTCATTCTGAATTATAGAACCTATATTGATGATGCCGTCAAGAAAAATATAGGCAATCACGTATATACTCATGGATTTTTAGACTCTAACAGGTTTCTTACAGATTCAGATTTTGACAAATTATTAGATATTGTAGAATTTGAACTATTTGATGCGTATAATCGATTTAAATCAAAACACAAAAATAAAGCATATATTATATTTATGAGTTCACTTATCTTTGAGAGAAGATATGATGATAGATTTGATATGATAGCAACCGTGTTCTCTAAACAAGATGAAAGAGTATACAGATGTAAAATTGAAACCGATCAAAACATATCAGTCATACATAAGATGTTTAAAAATGAGATGTCGGATATTTTAAAAAATAAACTATCAGACTTTGTTTTACACAATTATGAAAATGCACCAGATATTCTTATGCAAATAAATAAAATGGATAAAGATATTGTTGATGCAAATATTCGCAAAGGTAGAATTTCTACATCTAAAGAATTTAAAATTAGTGATAATCAAATAAAAGCAAATATATATGGTTAATGTTGATATGACTCTTATTGAAAAAGGTGATGGTAATTTTCTAGCATTTGTTAAAGCTATCAAAGATTGTACAGGACTAGGTCTTCGAGAGTCTAAAAATATTGCTGATCAATTTAATAATAAAATAATCAAGGTATGTAAAATTTCTGTAGAGGATGCAGGTGAATTCCAATATAGGCTCAATGAGACTGGTTGGATATTTAAAATAGAGAGTATTAAAAGTAAAAGAATATCTAAACTCCTAGAACTTGGTTTAGGAGATATTGATGATAAGGTAGAGAATATTGCAGAGTCTTTATCTAAGGAAATAATATCAAGACTAGATAACCATTCAAATAATAAATACAAAGGCCCTTCAGCTAATTACATAACATATAATGAATTTTTTATAGACCTAATTTCGAGACTCGATCCAGAGCAAATAGAGAAACTTTATAAAAAAGAAAAATCCGAAACAAATTAATTTGTTTCGGATTTCTCTTGTAAAAGTAACTACTAAACAATTGTTAAATATATCTTATGTGTAGATCTATCAACTGCTAGAACCTTAACCTTAACCTTGGATCCATTTGATAAACTTTTACCAGACTTTTCTACTTCAGAAGTATGAATTAAACCTACAGTTTCCTCATCTAGTGAAACTAATACTCCAAATTGCTTAGAATCTTTAACCTTACCTTCAATAATTTGACCACCCTTAATAGTGTCCCAAAGAGTTTCTCTTATTATTTGTGTTAGGATAATTTTTTCTTTAACTTCCAACAGATGCGCTGATGGAACTTTTACTATTTCCTTTACATAAAATTCAATTGCCATTCCTGGTTTGATTTCACTTATTCTATCTTGCCAATCTTCTAATATATTAGCTTTATGAATCATACCGGTTAAACAATCATTGAACTCAACAAATACTCCAAATGGAGTAGTTCCTGTAACATTTCCAGTATATACTGTATTTGTCCTTAGTTCATCAATAGCTTTTGGAATCAATGTTTTAAGATATTTTCTTCTACTAATTATATAAGTGCCCTCATCATTAGAGAATGACTCTATCATACATTCAATTGATTTACCAACAATTGATTCTGGATTATATAATTTGTTGATTCCCGCTAATGTATTTGGCATAAATCCAGCGAATGTTATACCATTGTGAACAATTTCGACATCATATCCTGCTGGATTAATAGACTTAATAAGAGCCATTATAACTAAATCACCATCCAAAGACTTTAAATCAGCATGTGCTTGATTTTCATAAATTTCAGCAATAGATCCACTTATCCAATAAGATTTATTATCTACTTTAGATATAATAACATCAACTATATCACCAATTTTTAAATTTTTAAGGTATTTGTTTTCATTTGGTTTATTATCTACATGTATAAAATCCTTATAACCAGGAACTGAAAAACTATGCTGGTCTGAGAAAATTCCTTCATATTTTGAAGAAACGATTTCACCCTGTTCAGGGATTCTTACTATCATATCACCATATATCTTTGCAAGATCAAAGTCCAGGCCGGAAAAGCCTTTCTTATTACTCATTCTTAGTTGTTCATTTTCTATATTATTCCAAAAATCAACTAAGTCAACTTCATTTAAAACTTCTGTTTCTATCATTTTTTATTTTTTAAAGATTACTGAGTTTATATAGCAATAAAAAATTTTGTTTATAGAGTTTTACTTTTTTAGTTTTATTTTTTTAATATAGTCACGTAGAGATGACGCTTCTTCATAATTTTCATTTTTAACAGCTTCATCCAAACGCATCATTAGACTTGATAAGTCTTCATAATCTTCAAATTTTTTTAAATTATCAACTAAAGAATTATAATAATTTCGCATCTCAGATATAGAATTAAAATGAATACCTCCTTCGATATCTTCATCATCTATATTATTAAGTATTTCATTATTCTCAACTTTTTTTAAAAAATCATCATTAAATGCATTATTTTCCATTAGAAAATGAAAAAGATGATGTGGTTTATTTTTAAACATTTCTAATAACTTAAGAAGATTATCATTTTCCATATTTTATATTATATTTTTTTCCAAAAAAGATTAAAATAATAGTCAAATGAAAATGACTTACTCGGCTTCTCCTGACTAAAGTTTACCTTTAATATCGAATCATCCTCTAAAGACAACAACCTTGATAATTGATTTTCTTTTTTAAAGGCATTAACATTCCAATCATTACTAAACATCAATACATTCTGTGTTCTAAGATCTTTATAAGCTAAATATAAATCTATTCTATCAAATCTATATCTAGATAAAATATTCTTATCGATATACTCTTTTATTGAAAAGTCAACATCACCATAATAGCTCATTTGTGATTTAACACCTTCAAAGGTTCTTGCTTCTTTAATAGTAGCAAATAAAAAATCTTTAAAAATTTTAATAAAAGATATTTCTAAATTATACATTGTACTATTTTCTCTTTGCGATACGGACTGTGAGTAATCAATAGAAAGAGTATGGTTTTCTTTTTTATTAATTGATGAGGAATAAGAAATTGGAGGTAATGATGTTTCAATAACTCTATCTATCTGCTCCTTTTTAAGATTTTGATAGTAAATAATATCTTGTACACTAATATCTATAGCATCTTCTATCTCCAACATTTTTGATCCAAAAAACGAGGATTTCTCTATCATATTATATGATCCAAATTGATATCTATGTTCAAATTCTGGTGAAATATAACTCCTTCTCATTAATCATTATTATTTTTTTCAATTAAACTATTTATAAATAAATTATCTGATAAAGATACATCACTTGCGATATACGTTTCTAAATGATATTCAAAATCCCATGTTGACTTAAACATAAAAAAATCAGCAAATGTATATCCAAACTCATCTATCATTGGATAAATTGACTTATGATTTTGATTTTCTTTTAGTTTTAAAATGCTACCATTTTTATTAACCTTTGATAATATTCGCTGCTTTATAATACCAAAAAATGATAGATTCTCATTGAACTTATAATTTCCAAGTAAACCATTCTCTACATTTTTATCAAATAAATCAATTTCATAAAAAACTGGCATATAAGCACCACTATGTCTATACATATCTATAAGCTTAGGATTAATTAAATTTCTATCAATTTCATAACCAAGTGGTATGTTATTATAATAATTTATTTTTGATAAAACATCAATCTCACCATTCACCAATTCCTTAGTTGGCTTAACAATATTTTTATCAATTGTTGATATTCTATAAACTAGCGAATTAATATTAACATCAAATTTATCAGGACCTTCACATGAAATAAAGTAGGGAATATCAGTAATATTAGAAAAGTCATATTTCGATATTGATCCATCTTCTTCAATTATAACATAACTAGTATAATCCGAAAAATCATATTTTGAATCTAAATTATTTATCTGTTTAATAAAATTGGCTGCTGTTAGGCGGCTATTAATATCAGAATATAAATAATCCCTTTCTGTATTATCAATATTAGTAGTGGTATTATCATTCACATAAATATTGACTAATATATTTTTCCATTTCTTATTTATATAAATCACTATTCCGCTATCTAGCGTATTTCCATTACCAAATGTATTAATATAATAATTATTGCTTATTTTAATAATTGGGTTAGATGATGGTCCATAAACATAATCAGTATCCAATGAGAAACTATATACTCTTAACCAATAACTTGATTGTCCAGGTATATCATCAGATGTAGAATAATCATCAAAAATCCATTTATATAAAACATCTTTATATACCGTATAACTATTAATGCTATATGGATTATTCTCATCCCAAACACCTATAACTGTCCATAAGGAAGAAAAACTTGATTCTGAAACCTCACTATTAAAAGTGGAATCTTCAGCCCAATATTTATTCGAGTTCACACTAATATCTTCTTTTCTTGATTTCTCATTTGGTCTAACAGATGTATTACTACTAATTGACTTGTAATATCTACCGTTTTGAATAGATACATCATCCTTATTATAATTTCTATTTTTATACCAAAAATCACCACTAAATCCAGAGACACTTTGATCATAATCAACACTATTTTTATAATAGTATTCACCGGACTTAAAAACCCAGTCACCCTCACTATAGGTATGATAAGGATTCCAAAATGGAGTTGTTGCGCTATAAATAGAAAATGAACTACTATTTGATGGATCTAATAAAGGATCAGATAATTTAACATCAGCAATTACTGTATATAAAATACTATCATATATGACTACATCATTAACAATATATTCAACATCATGATCAAAATTTTTAACAACTATCCAGTTCATTTTTACTCTATAATTTCCCGAATATGTAGCACCATTAACAAAATCTTTATCTGTTATAAAACCATAACCACCACTATATAACGACCCAACAAATGTTACTGAACAAGTACCATCAAAAGCACCATTTTGCTGATTAGATTGTCTAATATCAACAATATCACCAATATAGACATTATTAGGTATATAATCATTTCCTGTCCTAAAGGCTAATTTTCCAGGTAAATGAGAAGAATCTGTTTGCGGCTGCATAAAATTTCCCCATCTATTTGTATCATATATAGAACCATCATTATCAATGCTTTGTAAATTATCACTAAATAATATACTAAACTTATAATCAATAAATTTATTTGTACTAAATAGATTTATATTCTCTATTGATGAATCATTTTTGCTAATACTATCAACCTCAAATATTCTAAATTTTAATCCATTAAATAGTGTTTCATTAGGTGTTGATTTATCTCCTAAATTAAATTGTGAATATTTTCTACTATTAAAAATAATCTTATTATTTAAATGAGATTGTTGATTATCAAACAGATAACTAAAATAATCATATGAATAAGTTGCAGAAGATTGTGTAGTGGTAGAATATGTGTAGGTATTAATATACTTATCCAATTCAAACCTAAATGAACTATCTTGAAAATCATTATAATTTTTTTCTATGTGTAGTGAATGATGTAGGTATGAATTTGTACCTGAATTAAATGTATAGAAATAATCTAGATTTCTATATTTTCGCTCAACATCAATTCTATTAATATCGGAGCAACCATTAAAATCCCCGTGTAGTAGGCTATTATTTAGTAAATAATAATATCCATTAGATAATGAATTTTGATAGCCAAATCGGGAAAATATTGGATTTTTATTCCATATATCAGATAACTTATTATTATCAAGTCTAAATAGCTCAAAATTACCATTATAGTCAGATGAAGTTGGTATAGGTTCAACTTGACCATTAAATATATAATCATTTAATGGCTTAGGATAAGAGTTATTATCTATATTCGTAGTATATATTTTAGGCTCTTCTGTTTTAGTAATTGAGTTTAATTTCTCATATTGAAACTTGGAGAAATTATTATCAATTAGTTGAGTATCAAAATCTTTAATGTCTGTAAATTTTAATCTGTAAATTTTAAAAGAATATGGTCTATTTTTCTTTGAAATTGATAAGTCTATAAATTTATAGTTTGTTGTATCTGGATAATTTGTATAATATTCAAATTTATATCCATCTCGAAAATTAAACCCATAATCAGTAACTAACTTTAAATATCCATCAACATCCTCAATAATAGTATGATAAGTACCATCAATATCAATGATATTCATATCAGATAGATTAAAATTAGATATACTATAAGATGTTGAATCAATATTAACAATTCTATTTGATGAGTCAATATAACATTGCTTTGTATTTAAAAAACTTTCCTTTCCTTTTAGATCAGTATTTGCTAAAATTTTATATTTATTAACTATTATATTTGTATACTCATCTTTTTTTAACTTTTCTTTCCTATATCTATTGTCAATAACTGGCTCAATTGATAATTTTTTTGTTTCTTGATACTTCACAACCAAATAAAAATCTCCTAGATATTCAACATACATATCCATATCATCTTTATAACCAAGTATAAATGGATCACCAAGTGAACTATATAGAACATTTCCCTCTAATATCTGAACATCAGAATTTAGTTTAGGTGTTATAAATGGTGTTATTTTATCAATAAGTTCCATATCATCAAAATAAAAACCGGAATATCTATTAATACTCCATTTTCTTATGCTGCTTGGAGTTGATGGTGTATCATCAAATAAGAAACTCATATTCAATATTTGTGAATAAATTATTTTATTTAGTTTAAATCCATCAAAAAATAATTTCTCAAAATCAAATAGGGTATTTTCATTTTGAAGATAATCACCTAAAAATTTTGATTTATATGTAAACCCACCTGAGCTATAATCTATTCCATACCATCTAGTAAAATCGATATCATTAAAATTTACATCCAATGATGTACTTGGAAATTGATCATTTTTTCGAAAACTTCTATCTAACCATTGACCTAAATTTGTATTTGATGTCATATCAAATACCTTAACAACCTTAAGTTGTTCTAAAAATTCAGATCTAAAATTATCTTTGTCTAAAGATGTCAAGCCTGGACCATCTATTCTAAAAACAATAAAATACTTTGGCATATCATGCTTAAAAACATAGATAGGTGCGAATAATTCATACTCTTCTGTATAATTTTTATTATCAATAATATTTCTAGCACCTGCTTGATAAATGTCATCATATTGATTTTCAAATTTATCATACATAATTGATTTATCATCACTATTTTTAATTTTAAATGATATATCAGTTGGGAAATCTCTAAAAAAATAAGGCACTAATTCATCAAAATAATTATCCTTACTAAATTGAACCTTCTTAAATCTACTCATAGATAATTCTGGCGCAGAATCTATACTCTCAAGATATAAATTATACTTTGAGTCAACAACAATTTTTACATTTGTTGTTAAACCTACATTTGTTCTAAGTATAGAAAATGATTTCATTATTTAATAATGGTATTATAGTTTTTTTGTTTTGATGTAAAAGTAACTTTTGTCCTATTTAAATTAAATTTAATAGTGAATACAATTGGTCTATTTTGTGACTCATCTTCCATAAAAAACTTAACTTTTTTAACATGTTTAACAGTTTGCGTATTGTTATTAAGGTTTACATATTCATAGTTTGAACCAGACTTTGAATTATCTAATGCATTCATTTTAAAATAAATATTAATAGGCACAACTATTGAATTCTTATCACCTCCTAAAACACTTTTAATTTTATCGTCATTTGATTCTACAAATTTTTGTAAATCACTTACAACAGGGTGTATAGTTGATAATAACTTAGTCGTAGATCCAACACTAATCGTTGTATCTATCCATTTAGATGAGTCTAATAACGAATTATTACTTGATAAAAAAGCTAAAGATGAATTCTCAGAGTACCCTATATTATATTCAGATAAACTAAGTATATTAGTCAATGAATTATTTTTAACTTTACTAAAATTATTCCCAATATTCTCAGATAATTTAGATAAACTTGCTTGTGTAACAGTATCATAATTAACTGACCAAATAAACTGATTATTTAACTGTGATTTACTAACACCTGATATATCAGAAAAAATTAATTCATCTTGGTTATTTACCCAGAATACTTGTGGTGCCTCAGAATTATAAATTGATGAACCGGCATATGATCTGTTAGATAACAAGCCAAGTTCTGAATCTACTGACTTGTTTCTTATTTTTAAAACAAAATCCTTTATAACATAAATATTATTTGCATATACTCTACCTGAAGGTACACCAGTTCCTGAAAATGTTTCAAGATAATCTTCACACTCTATATTAAACTCTATTTCAGAGTTATTATTAACTGAGAATTCTTGACTATTTCTAACAATAATAATTTCAATTTCTCCTTTTGCTCTTTTAATTTTCTCTTCTAATGATTTTATCTTATTTTCCAATTTAGATAAATATTCATATAAATCCAAGTTGGCACCATTCTCATCTTTAAATCCAGATATTATCTTATCTGCACTATGATGAAATGATTTATTATTAATAATTGTTGTCTCAGATAAATGCTCATCCAATCCTTTGGCTGATAATTCATTTTGCATAGAAACCTTTAGGTCTTCTTTAGATGCTTCTTTTAAAATAAAATCATTATCATTTAAAACATCATTTAAATCATCCGGAAATTGATATGTCATTATCTCACTCCAATTAGATTCAACTGGAGACTCTGGCCAACCGACCTCTGATATAGACTTTATTCTAATTTCGACTTTTTCACCAACCGTTAGCGGTATATCAATTTGATTAATATTTGGAGTATCCGCATTTTCAACATCTTCTATTTTCCAAGTATATGATTCTGTTGATTTGTTAAACTCTCTTTGTCTAACATCAGTTTTGAATTCATTCCAATTTGAAAATGCTGCTGTGCTTTTACCACTTGAATTACTTATACTAAAAGTCTCAACAGATTGTTCTTTTCCGCTTTTAGAAAGATATCTATATTGCACTCTAAATTGAATAACTTCTTGTGGCATTGTTCCTCTTGTTATAACAGATTCTGGAATATTCCAAAATCCTCTTAATCGATATAATGGCTTTATCTTAGAAGACTGTGATTTTGATAAATCTATAATTTCTTTAATAGTTGACTCTAATAATTTAGACTTAGAATTTTTATTATTAGCAAGTTCAATTAATTCAGAATCTATTTTTTTCTTACTAGACGTAGAATTTGAACTTCTTAATTTTTTATTTCTATCTTCAATTGCCTCTTGTAATTGTTTAATATCCGACTTTAAAGAAATACTATAATTATGCTTTGTCTTTATTAAATTAGCATCTGGAGAATCTGTTAGGTGCTTATTAACCTGTATTACCTTGAAATTATCTTGATTAAGAACAACAGTATTTGGCAATCCAGCAAGTTTATTAGGGGTTTTCTTCGCAACCAAATCTTTTAAAACTTCTCCATAATCATATACATTATCAATATAAAATTGCTCCATACTGGATCCATTTTTATCATCTGATGATGACAATCGCAAATCACTTGTATAGAATCCACACCCCTTAGACCAATCTTTAGCAACTAAATTAGTATCAGCATTTACTGGTTTTATAAAAAGTACATTTCGCTCATTATAACCAATACTAACCATCAATTTTTTTGTATAGACAACCGAAGAATATATCTTCAACATATTAACACCAACAGGTATAGGTTGTAGACCTTCTAATCTCTCAACTCGTATTCTTGGATTTGATTCAGAATTAGAAACTTCAATTACTTTATATTTTGTGTTTGATACCGCTTGATTAATAATCAATTCGCTATTAACAGCTAGTTGACGAACCTCTAATGTATCATTAACTAAATAGTCCAATGTATTTAGGTGGTACCAAAGCTTACGATTAAGTGTGTCTTCTTCAATTTTTATAACTGTAAATAAACCATCATATAATAATGAATTTGGTTCTAAATCAAAAACTTGCTCATCATAATTAGGATCATTAGCAGAAACAATACCAGGAGTAGTTCTATGCCAATTTTCAAATTCTTGAATATCAACATTTGTTTTTCCTCTATATAATTGATTAAAACTGTTTATTGCAGATTGACCAAGTGGTGTGTAAGCCCCGCTCGAATCTTTGGAAAAATCAATGATATATCTTCTACTTAGACACTTTCTAACATTATTTTCAATTTTATTAGATAAATCAATAGTTATAAATAATTCTGGATTTAACATACTATCAAAAAACCAGTTCTTCTTTGATTTAAATTGTGTTATTGATCCTAAATTACTAACCGAGTTTGGTTCCCTATTTAAATCAACTGTTATAATTTTTTTAAATTTATTATTCTGTGATGTCTGTATTAATGCACCAGCAGTATCAATACTATATAATGAGTTTAAAGAATTATTTAATCTTTCTATCTCTGACTTCAAAAATGTAAAAGATGGTAGTGAATAGCTTCTTAAAACTCCTTCAGCATCTAATATTGAAACATCAACTGATGAGTTTTTAGTTGTTGATAAACCATTTATTTTCGAAAGAACTTCAATAATATTTTTATTAAAGGTAGAAATTTGTTCTGTGACCGTAGTAAATGAACTCTTTATTGGCATTTCTAGATTATTAATTTTTTATTATATATTAAATTAAAGCCTTTTCTAAGTTAAATTATTAATATATAATAAATGAAACATTTAAAATTATTTAATGAGAAGGTAATAATTCCAGAAAACATCGATATATCTAATGTTAGAGATGTTAATTCTTTAAAAGAAGCTGGTAGAAAATTTGGATTTGATGTGGTAAATTATGATGAATTTTATAATTCTTTATCAACTGAAGACCGAAAGACTTGCCCACCAAAACATAATATGCAGCATCCTATATTTGCTCTTTTTCATCCAATTAATAAAAAACCAATGATAGTGATAAATAATCCTGTTGGATTTTTACCACCGATTGAAATAGTTGAAGATATAATTGGACACGAGTTCATACATAAAGGACAAGTATCAAGACAAAAAATTGAATATAAATTACCTAATCCAAATGATATGAAATTATACTTCTCAGATAAAAATGAGGTAATGGCTTTTTCATTTTCAATTGCTAAAGACCTAATAAGAAACTATCAAGATATAGAACCGAATGAATTGATGAAAAAATTAAATGATAAGTCTAAAAAAATGACCTCATTCTATCAAACATATCAAGCTATCAAATCAAATGTTGATGAAGAAACTTTTAAAAGATATAATAAATATATCTATATGTATTTATGTGAGTTTCTAAAAAAAGAAGAGACTACAGGTAAATTATCAAAAAGTGATTTTGATAAAAAGATGGCGAAATTAGAAGATAGTTGGAGAGAAGCTACCAAAGCAAAAAATTCAGAATTGGCAGCAAAGTTTAATAAACAAATGAAGGATTTATATGAGAAACAAAAATAGAATAATTAAAGAGTTCAAAGAATTTAACGAGCTTGAAAAAATAACAACTAATAGATTTGTATATTATAAATCAAATCCATCATTAAGGAGTGAAATCGATAAAAATGGCTTAATAGCTAAAGAATCTAAAAATTCAAAAATTAATAAACCTGTTATATTTTTAATAAATTCCTATGAGCCATCTGATTGGTTTGAATCATCATATACTGATGATATTTGGAAAATTGATACTCACTCAATAAAAAATGACTTTTTTAAAGATCCAAATTTTAAATGGAGTGATTTTAAACGTGTTTTAACATTTAATAATATACCAAGAAATAGTATGGTACTATATCATAAGGGTATAAATACAATAAATTAAAAACAAAGACAATAACTTTTTATATATAACTTATAGCTGATTAACATTTCATGTCGAGGATTCATGTGATCCTTTTAAAATTTCGAAAGGAATTAAAGATATGAGAATAAAAAAATAAAAATTACTATGAAAGTAAAGACACAAAAAAGTGCCTTACCAGGCGCATGGATAGTCAATCCAATCGACAAAGGTCGAAAATCAATCAAATCAAATAATAATATCTATTTAGAAAATGATACATCATTTGAAATAGAACTATTTAATCCACTTACTGATAATATCTTAGCAGATATCCGACTAAATGGAAAATCAATTTCAAAAACTGGGTTAATAGTTAAACCAGGGCAACGAATATATCTGGACTGCTTTATTGATGATAAAAAGAAATTCATATTTCAAACATATGAAGTTGAAAATTCAATCGAATCTAAACAAGCTATAAAGAATAATGGTGTTTTAGAAGTGTTTTTTTATAAAGAACAAGCCATTAGTATTCAAAATTGGCCAAACAGATTTCATCAAACGGTTATTAGGGAATATTATCCAGTTTACTATCCAACATATCCAAGATATTATGACTATCCTTGGTATTCAACAGGAATTAATTGGTATAGTGGTGGGACGGTAACAACCACAGGTGGAAATTCTACACTAACAATAGATGGAAATATTAACCTATCATCATCAATCAGTTCAGGCACAAGTTACTCATCAAGTATTGGGCCAAATGCCTTTTATTCAAATGTGTCAAATACATCTAGCTTTGGAGAAGGTATACAACAAAAGAGCTTATCTGATAAAATTGAAACAGGTAGGGTTGAGAAAGGTGAGAAATCTGATCAAAAATTCGAGGAAGTAGATATGGAATTTGAGAAAAATTATATACATCATTTAGTATATAATTTGCTACCAACATCTCAAAAACCAATAGAAGCATCTGAATTAGAAAAAAAGTTCTGTTCGGAGTGTGGATCAAAAATTAAAGATAAATTTAAGTTTTGCCCAGCATGTGGTGAAAAAATTTAAATAAAAATATAATCAGCTATAATAAAAAAGAGAGAATTTTTTAGTTCTCTCTTTTTTATTTCATATATCAAATATTGATTTTGCTGCTTCATATTGCTTATCGGATAATGTCTTATATAACTTACCATTAAAATCCTCTTTTTTACAATAAGAAGAAGCTAAATTTTTTTTAAGTGAAAGTAAAAATGAATTATCACCAACATACTTTCTTATCTTTTTATTTAATTCTATTTTTTCTGTAAATTCCATTATAAATTGTTTTCTGATTTAAATTTCTCAATCATATAATCTGTTATTAAGTCAGATGCATTGATTGAATTAATGTGTTTAATGTCCAACTTAACACATTTACTCAGTTTTTCTAACCTAGAGCCATCTGTTTTTGGCATAACCTCATGATAATCTCTCTCAGATAAAGTCATTAAACAAGGATGGTATTTCGAAGAATGTGCCTTTGAAATAAAAAGCGGTTTCATAAACTCGAATTTAAAATCAGGATTAATAACTATTCCTGCTTCCTCCTCAATTTCTCTTAATAGAGACATTTCAGGAGACTCTCCTTTTTTAATACCACCTGATAAAATTGTTATATGATATTCTTGACCATCAACATATTTGAAAGTAGGAATATATTCATGTCTTAATATAATTTGATTGGATTCAATTAAATAGATTAAACAAACTACAAAATCACACTCTTTAACTATTGAATAGTCTTCATAGTTAATAACAGACATATAATCATTTTTAAATAGAACATCATCATCTTTCTCTTTCTTTATTGAGTGAAGAGGTTTCTTTTCTATTTTTGAGAACTTATCCATTATAATATTTTACTTTTTAAGTATATATTATATTTAAAATTATAAATCTATCAAAGATAATCTTTTCAGACGATATTCACTAAGATCAATAAAACAAAGTGAGCTAAACCACCAACCATCAATCCGATATTGTCCTTTATTATAAAGCCCACCAGAGTGACTCTCAGTGACCATATAAATTTTATCTTTTTTAAGATGACAATACTTATCTATCTCAGGATATAGGCAAACTACTTTAAAATTCAATTTTTTCCAATTTTGGCTCATACAATCATCAACATCTTATTCAATCTTGTAATAGCTTCCTTTAATTTATCAGGATATGGAAATCCTTCATATATAGCATATTGATACGATACTTCAATAGCAGCATCAACTCCATTAATGTCTGACATGTTTATGCGACTATGTACATAACTTTGTATTTTTGATTCTACATCTGAAAGTGGAATAGAATATTTTAGGGATAAAAATTTTCTAAAATTGTGTAAAGTATCACAATCATTTAAAATAATTGCTTTATTTTCATCAGATACTTTCATCACATCTAATGCTGCTTTTATATTCTCAATATCAATCATTTATTAATTCATCTAAATTTAGATTTCTAATTTGTGCTTTAAGTGAAGCATCGTCGGTACCATTTTCTAATAGTTTAAAAATATTATTTATAGCTTTTTTAATCTTTATTTCGGATAAATCTTCTTCTTTCTTAAAAGAATGAAAATATTTTGATCCATGCCACAACAACTCTATTTTATTTTCAAAATTAGCACGCTGAGGTATAATTAAAAATTTAGCATTTGAATAATCAAATGATTTTTTTAATGAATTGATAGTCTCTTCGGCTTTTGATCTAGTCAAACCTTCTATATTAATATAGATAACAAATATTGGATTATCCAAATTTAACTCCTCACTCATTTAATATTTCATTAATTTTTGAGTCTCTTAATTGAGACTTTGAAAGCCCATATGCTAAATAGCCAAATCGAGTATCTAAATCAATATAATCGGTACCTACGACTTTTTTTAAACCACCAATTGATATTAATTCAACACCTTCCTTCATAAATTTGAATAAATGTTCGGGACATAATAACAAATCATTATCATAATAACCAAACCCCATTGATTCCAATTGCTCAGTTGAGTATTTAGAAAAATCAATATTTTTCAAATAATACTCCTCAAACTCGTCACCTGAATGTTTTGAAGATGAATTATAAGACTGATTTTGTAAATTTTTAATTTTTTTAAAAAAATTATCTTCCATTTGATTTAGGTTTAATTATCATTAGCCATCTATTTCCCTCTAACTTTGGTAAAAATTCAGGCACTCCAAATTTATCAAGTAATGTGGCAAATTTTAGCATTACAATCTCTCCTTTAGAAGAGGATTTATTTTCTCTACCTTTTAATAAAAGATTGCACTTTACTTTATTCCCCTTTTCTAAAAATTCAGTAGCCTTTTTGGATTTTACCTCCAAATCATGATCCGCTATTGTAGCAGATAATGAAATCTCTTTAATTTCATTTTTCTTTTGATTTTTCTTATTATTCTTATCTCTCTTTTCTAATTCATAAAGAAATTTACTATATTCTTCTATCTTTACAATAGGAGGGTTAGCACTTTCAGAAATAAGAATTAAATCTAAACCATTTGCTTCGGCTATCTTTGAGGCATCATAAGATGACATAATCTCACCTTTTCCAATATCACCCAAAACACGGACGAGTGGGAATCTAACCTCATTATTAGTTTTATGTTTTTTTTCTTTAAGTGGTGGTTTTCGTCCACCTCTATTTTGATTATTTATTGCCATTTAGAATATTAACTAAGTTTATATCTCTCTTTTCTGAAATAGTTTTATAAAATGTCCATGTATTTTGATAAGCACTCCTTAAAGTTCTAAAATCTGGTAACTTATCCCATATACCATAAACAAGTAATGAATTATCCCAACAAAGAAAATGCTCTATACGTGTACTTAATTCAGCATATATATTTTCATACTCTTTATCATTATAAAGATATTTATATAATTCATTATATTCCCAAGTTCTTCTATAGGTAGCAAATTCGACTTCTATTGCCATATCTATCATATAACAATTTAGAAAAATTCCAATTTGTGGATAGGAAACTTTATTTTTTATTTCTTTTTCGTAGAGAAAAAGTTGTCCCATTTGTGGACGTTTTTTGAAGTGATAGAAATCCCATTTTAATGAATGTATACTATTAAAATAATCTAACTTATCTAAGGCAATTTCTCTATGCTTCTCCTTTAGAATATAATAATCTAATTGATCCTTTTTAATTTCTAGCATATAAAATTAGTATAAAATATAAATTCATCCTGACCTGATGCCAAACCGGAAACAGAACCATCACCGGTTTCAAGTATTATCCACTCACCGCTATCTAATTCTGCAATATCTATAGTATAAAGATTAGAATCAATTGATTGAATTATATCATTTAAAAAGTCCAAATTTGGACTTGTTCCAAAACCTAACTCTGTATTCTGTGATGTAGAAATGACTTTTTTATTATAAACAAATAATCTAAATTCATTTGTTTTCTCTCCAAACTTTTTAAGATCTAAAAACTCCTTAAAAACAATACCTCTATTGAATAATTTTCCTCTTGATAACTTAAACTCATTAACTTTTGAGCAAAATTCTTCATTAGAAAGACTCTTACTCAGCATAAATAAATCCGATGAATATTTTTCAGACTTAACATAGTCCTTTATAATAACATCACACCCCATAATATCTCTATGATGTATAATTGATTCATTTGAAATATTTTCAAACCAAGTTGATTTTGGAGAAAATTTCTTTATTTTATCATAAACATTTGGATAATAGTGACAATTTAAGTATTGTTCAGGCGTATTTATAAGATATAAATTCCTGGAAGCCAGTGATTTATATAAAAAATCATATTGATTTTCTTTTAGCATCCAAGATCTTAGAATAACTGAATGCTTTCCATTTCTATTATCAATATTCGAAATAAAAGCATTATGATCAACTAATTGGTCATGATCATAAAGATTTACTTTAAATCCAAGTGAAACAATTGCATTAAACTCCCGTTGGAAGTCATAATCAACTTTTTTTGAATCTAATGGATCACACGGTAATAGGAATATCATTTTTTTATAAATTTATAACAAATATATGGAAAGTTTTTATAAATTACTCAAAATCATTAAATAAATCATCAGGGTCTACTTTCTTCTCTCTTTCTCTTTCTATATCAATATTATCTTTATGACAACCCATACACAATATTCTAATTGAAAAACCAAAAGAATCCGCAGACATTGCTATATCAAAATTAAATACATATCCAACTGAATCTAATCTCTTTTTAATATCATCCAATTCTTTAATAAAAGATATTTTATTAAGTATTAAAGATGGGCTTGAATAACCAGTACAATCCTCTTCATGAGAATATCCACACATATCCATACTAAAGACCTTACTAAACTCTATATCATAAAAACCATCAGACTCCAATGAATTATTTTTAATATTATTGAAATCATTATCATCTATAAATTCTTGAAAAAAATCTTTAATTTCCTCATAAGTAAGGAAATCAACTTGGTTTACAGACTCAAACTTTTTTATATACTTCATAATACCTCTTTATATTTATCTATAAGCTCAAGTATATATTTAGGAATATCATCAGGATAATAATTATCTTTATCCACATCAAATGTTTCTTTTGGAAGCCAAATTTTATATAATTGACTATTTTGAGCACGTGAGCGTATTTTCATCATATTAATAGATTGCAAATCTGATACATCATAAATATTAATTTTACAAAGGCTCTCAATATCTAACTTTTTATCATAAGAGCCTGATTTATTTTTCTCAAATTTATCAGATGCAATAAATACAAATAAATCCTGTTCTTGATCTCGCTGAATTTCATCTTCTGAACGCATAAGTTTTTTACATACTATTTCTAACTCATTATTAATTTTTTTAAGACTATCAACATGTTGAAATTTTTTTCTATATTTTATCTTTGATAATTCATCAAACTTATTATAAAAATCTTCTAAATCATAATCATCTATTAAAATTCTCTTTACTTCTTCAGAATCTTCGGATTTAGATATATTATATAGTAAGTGAAATAAACTAATTTTATTATCACCTTCAGCCACTTTCAATTCATCTAAAACTTTTATCATCAAATCATTAAGCCAGTTTTTATCTTTAAGTTTAAAATAATCGTCTAATATTTCCTTATCATCAATTGTTAATATACTAGAAATTTTAATAAAATTATTTTTATCCTCAAAATAGTAGCCATTTTTAATATTTAAAAAAACCTCTCTCATCGCATATTCATTTGTTTGTCCATCAGACCAAACGTGAAAGTCTAAGCATTCCCTTATAAACCTAATCCATAAAACTTGATAATCATCAACCTTTTGTAAGTTAGTATGTATTTCCTTTAGAGTGCCTTCATAACCAGGATTATCATAGATGTAATAATTTGAACAAAAATCTGGAAGAAATTCAAATGATTTTAAATTATTTCTTGAACAATCAAAAGAGCCATTAACTGAACCGAATTTAATTGGTATTTCGTCTAGATTCTTTCGTGATAAATTAACAGGTCCTAAAACATTAATCTCATCATCTAAAACTTTAAATCTTCCTATAGAGTCACCATGGCGAACCAAAAATTTTTGCTGTTTAGCATAAAGTAATGTAGATAAAGATGTTCCTGGTGTTGGCTTAGACCCAGCTTCAAAAAGTTTATATTTAGTTATTATCACTAAGTATATATTAAATAAAATAATATTTAATTTAAATTTTTTGGCATTACTACCAAATTATTTCCATCACACACCAAATCAACATAATAGTTAGCTTCTATTAAAGAGGAACAGCGAAACTTGATTGATATATCACTGGAACTGTGTGTATTAAAACTAATTTTTTTATCGTATTCACTAAACCAAGCTATACAAATATACATATCGCCTGGTCTATGTAAATATAATTTATATAGAAATTTATTTTGATTTTTTTCAGTGAGTATGTCTGATATTTTAATATCTCTGCTTGCGCATTTATCTATATCCCAGCCATACTCATCTGTAATACTCCATCTATACTTACCAACTTGAATCATTATGATATAGCCTTTTTAGCAAGTTCTGAAACAATTTTTTTATCAGCAGGTAGAGTGGAGAATTCCCTCATAATCAAACCAATATTAGTCACACCAGATACTACTAAAGAACTTATTTTTGATTGAATATCTTCAACAGACATTTGCTTTGGTAAATAAGATTCAATAACAGATAGTTCTATCTTAGAATTCTCATCGCCTGATAGTGAAATATTTTCTTTTAGATTTTTAGAAAATTTTGTTAAAATTTTAACAACTTCCTCATCACTCAATGATTCAACCACTAAATTTTTCTCAGCAGTTTGAATATCTCCTTTAACAACAGATAGTAAATTTTTTACTACTGAATTTCCTGATTTAAATGCAGAAATGTAATCTGACTGAATTTTGGCCTTTAAGTTCATTTTAATTATTTTTTAATATACAAATATAATAAAAATTATTCAAAAATAAAACCCGGATATTTTTATATCCGGGTTGTGCTAAATTTCTTTTCTATATATCTAATTTAGCATTGTCATTTTCCTGCTTTAACATATATTTATATTAACATATTTACAAGATAGTTCATGACTTTTTATTAAGCAGAAATAAACTTATTTCGTCACTACTTACTATCATTTAAAATTTTCTCTCCTCTTGCCTCTCAATATCTCTCTTCTTTATTGAATCTCTTTTATCCCAATTTTTCTTTCCCTTACAAGCACCTAACTTTAGTTTAATTTTACCATTCATAGTAAATATCTCAAGTGGTACTATCGTAACACCATTTTGCTCTTTTAGCTTTAAAAGCTGAGAAATCTCTTTCTTTTTAAGAAGAAGCTTCCTATCTCTTAATTCTTCATGATTTTGAATAGAGGCATCTTTATATTTTGAAATGGACATGTTTTTAACAAATACCTCATTTCCGTTAATCAATACATAGGAATCACCAAAATTAAAATCCATTCTGAAAATAGATTTAACTTCAGATCCAACAAGCATAATACCTGATATAAATTCCTCAATTACAAAATAATCGTAATAAGCTTTTTTATTTGAAATTTTCATAACTCAAATATAAGGATATTTTTTTAAAATGCAATACCTTTTGAATTATAACCTCTTCTATTCTTAATAATATCAATTTTATTAGAATCATTTATAATTAATCCCAAATCAGCAACTTCTATCGGACCTCTTAAATTTGCGTTGATAGATGATAAGTTGCTTGTATACCTATTCATAGCAGAAACCACAATTAATCTATAACGGGTGCGAATAATATCTGATCTCAGATTTTCTAAAATACGTCTAGTAGATTCTATTCTAAGATTAGAATCATTATAGGGTATCAAATTCAAATCTAATACCAAATATTTTGTATCTATCTTTTCTTCCGAATCTAGTAAAACATTAATCTTATTAGCTCTATTGAACTTCTTAAAATTAAAATCCTTATTAATATCAATAGCATTAACTTTTTTCAAAAAAGTATCCTTTGCTCTTTCGTTTTTAAAAGAATACCCAGCCAATATTATTGGTGACTCTGACATTAAATCTAATAATTCTATAAAATTCATCATTGTAATAAAGAATCTAACTTTAGGTTTCTTATAATAGAATTTGAATCAAATACTTTATTATCATCTAATCTATCTTTCATAATTTTTATTTTATTATCAGTAAAATAAATAACATAATCTGATAAATATGCTAATGAAACTCCACCATACATTTGTAATTTATCACTAGTTCTATATAAATGCGTCAATAATATTAAATTTAATCTATGATATTTATCACTATCATTAAATAGATATATTTTAGATATTAAATTAGATAAGCTCACTACATCCTGTGACTGAACAGCTTTATCATTTATCAATCCATTTGGCAACGACCAATTTGTAGATAAATCAAGGACAAGAGTTATTAACCTATCACTCAAAATTGAACTTATCTTAATATCTCTAATTAAAGAAGTTGTTAATATAGGCTCATTTATATCTGTAACAGATATATTAATTTTATTAGTAATTGAACTTAATAAGTCATCTACATACTTTTCATTGGATGACTCATAGCCAATACAGGTTACTAAATGATTAGATATACTTTTTAAAAACATTAAATGTGTTTATTAATAAGTTCAGCTAATTTTTGTTTTTGAATTAATCCAGAGTTTCTCTCAACAATTTCACCATTTTTATAAATTAAAATTGTTGGAATACTTCTAATTCCAAGAGGTCCTATTATTTCCTTGCTTTGGTCTGCATCAAGTTTTCCAAAAACAACCTGACCTTGATAATTGGATGATAATTCATCAATTATTGGAGATAAAGACAAGCATGACTTGCACCACGGAGCCCAAATATCAACTAAAACAACTTCATCACTTTCAATGATAGATTGATAGTTTTCATTATTTAATTCTGTTATATAAGATACCATTGTAAAATATTTTTCTATTTATAAAAAAATATAAATAAAAGTTTAAAATAAAATTTTAATATATACTATAATGGAATCAATTTATAAAAGTACCGAAATAGCATATATCTATGCTCTAATAGACCCAGAAAATAATATAGTACGATATATTGGAAAAACAGTCGTTCCAAAATTTAGATTATCAGGACATATATCAGAATCTAAAATTACAAATACATATAAGTCAAAATGGATTAGAAAGTTATTGAGAAAAAATTTAAAACCAATTTTTAAAATATTAAAAATTTGCAATCTCTCTGATTTCGTAAAATACGAAACTGAGTATATAAATCTCTATAAAAGCAGATACTTAACCAATTCTGATGATACCGGACAAGGTAATATAAATAGAAGGAAAGAAATAATAGATAGAGCTGCTAAAAAAACTAGTAAAATTGTATATCAATACACCTTAAATGGAATCATGATAAGGAAATTTAAATCAGTAAGAGAAGCATCTAGAAATCTATCCATAAGTCATGCAAATATATCTCGCTGCTGTAATGGAATTTTTAATCACACCAATGGATTTATTTTTAGATATAAAAATGAGTATGTAGATACTATAGAAAATCCGAATGCTATGAGAAAAAGAGTAATGGAAATTGATAGCAACGGAAATGGAATACAATGTTGGTATTCGATTATGGATTGTTCAAGAGATACTAAAATTGATAATGGTAATATAAGTAGAGTATGTAATAAACTTATAAAGTCAATCAAAAATAGAATTTTTATATTTAAAGAATAAAAACGAACTCAACAGTGTCGGAGTCCTTAATACCGACTAAACCAAACCCATTGGAAAAAATGGCAAATACTTTATGTACGAAGAGCTCGTTTTTATTTTTTACTGAAGTGATTTATCTATTAAATCAAATTCACGTTTTGTCTGATTCATTAACATAATTCTAGAATTTCTCAATCTTGATTTTAATGTAGATAGATTTATTCCTAATTGCTCAGCCATATCTTTATATGCCATTTTCTTATATTCTCTCATCTCAATAACCTCTTTATAAGGTTCTTTTAATTCAGAGATATACTTCTTCATAATAAGTGCTTTTGAATATGCAATATCATGTAAATGCTCATCAGACTCCTCATCTTTTATAAAATCTTTCATTGTTGTTCCATCTTCATCGAGAGGAATGTCTAAAGACATTGTTTTTTTGGACTTCTTAATTTCTTGCAAAACTAAATTTTTAGCAATAGTAAAAAGCCAAGTTGAAAATTGTGACTTTTCCTTCTCATACTTATCAATCTTTTCAAACGCAGTTAAAAATGAATCTGTCGTAATGTCTTCTGCTTTTTGTGGATCTTTACACATTTTAGATGTGTAGTAAAGTAATTTAGGGTAATATTTTTGGTAAAAAAACGTAAAATCTTTTCCTGTTCTTTCTTTAAAATTTGATTCTTGATCAGGAAAAAGTAATTGTGATTGTTGTAACATAAATGCCGATTATTTTTTATTTATTTAGCCTTAAAATGCCAATAATTGCCTCAAATGTATAAATTTTTATTAAAAATATACAATAATTTATACTTTTATATATTTAAAAAGTTGTTCTTTTCATTTAATATTTTATTTAATTTTTTTTCTCTTTTGTGACCATCCCAAATGATCATATCATTATACTTAATATACTTTCTATCCAAATAGATAGTTGAATCATCATATAACCAATCTAGTATTTTAATAATTTGCCTATTCCCCCTAATATGTAATTCATATATTGATTTTGTCTTTCTAAAACCAACATATATACCAATATTTAATAATTTTTCTTTTACGGACAATATCATATTATATGATCCAACGATAGAAAAAGTATATCTACGATAATTCTTATCCATAGTATAGGTCAAACACCCATCACCATCAAATAGACCACGTATAAAGTGTTTATCCATATTTGGATCAATATTAGGATACTCAGCTATTAAACTTTTATTCTTAACAAGTCCAAATCTTTCACAATCACTTATAAATTTTTTATCATTAATTGCTAAATAATAAACATTTTTACCAGTTGCACTCAATTTTATCTTTATTGGTTTATCTTGATTAGTATAAATTTCATTTCTAAATTTCTCAAGATGAAATTCATCCTGAATATCAATTCTTATAAAATTACCACTATTATATCCATCAGCCATTAGAAAACCAAACCAATATGCACTTTTCTCAGTATCAATAGTTTCAAAAAAATTTCTATTTAATGAGTATTTATGATACCTACCCATATATAAATTTAGCTCTTTCAATCTACTATATATAGTACCAATATCTACACGAAGCTCATTTGCAATGATTTTAACACTTACATTAGAATTATACATTAATTCAATTTTCTCATTATCCAATAATTTTTTCATAACCCATTTATTTTTTAGTATATATTAAAAAATGGGGTGTTCTGTTCATTTAATTATGTATCATTTTAATATCTCATTAATCTTTTTTTCTCTATTCACTGAGGTATCTTCTACTAACCAATCAATTGAATTCGTATCTATCCATGTATTATTAATAAATTTTTTCAAACCTTCTCTTGTACCGACATCAGTATTAGCAATTGATTTTGATGCAACAAATGATAATACAATAACCTTTGATTTTGTCTTGGATCTTTCAACTTCACCAACTTCAAAATCAACACTAATGGATTCTGCACCAAGGGTATACTCTCTTTCAATTAATCCTTTTCGAAGTATATTAGATTTGTTTGCCGCATTAGAAAAGTTTTTAGTAGAAAGCCACATAGTAAGTGCGCCTAAAACAAAAAATATAAAACATAATAAAATAGTCATAGTTATAAGCAAAATAAAATTAGTAAGAATGAAACAAAAAAGATAAGAAAAAGATAAGCATTTGCGCTTTTCCTATTTGAGTTAGCTATATCAGAATAATATTTTATCTGACTTTTAAAAAAGTTCTCTATATTCCACATATTATTCAATAATTAATAACCACTGACATAAATCGCCAAAAGATTGTCCACTATTTAAAGTCGTTTTATCTTTTATAAAAGATGATAGTTGTTCCTTACAAGACTTGTGTAAATTATCATAAATATCGCAAATAATATCATCATCATATTCTGATATATCATCATTTCTTATATTATCTAATTCAATTAATATTTTTTTAAAATTATCATTAGAAATGCGAGGAATAAGTTGTTGACTATATCCTTTAATAATCGATGTAATTCTTACATCATCAATGTGTAAATTTAAATAGTTATTTATCATATTTTTTTATAAATTAAATTCTAGAATCCTCAAAAACTTTTGTGGCTAAAAAGTATGCACCCTGATATGGGTCATTTGAATCAATAACATACCCCTCTATTTCAACAATAAAGTCAATAGGCTCATCACCTTCATCAAAAGTAATACAATATGCCTGATAAGTACATTTTGTTAGACCTGTAGTCGCATCAATAACTTCATGTGAAGTTATTTCACCACCTTCATCATCATAGACATTACAATCCCATTCAACATTTAGATAATCTAGATATGATACCCAAATATCTGCCTTAACCGCGCAGAAATCAGGTATTAAAAAGTTCGGATGTCCATGAATAAAAAATTTTTCATGTTGTTCTTCATTTGTCATGACTACATCCAGACCTGTTAGGTCTACGTTATAATTAAATCCTCTCATATTTATTTTTATTTTAATAATTGTTCTAATTGTTCAACTGTAATAATTTTTGCACCAACCTCAACTGCCTTCTTCTCCTTTGAAGATCCACTACCAAGTGACTTCGCAACTAAATAAGTCGTGTTTTTAGAAACACTAGATCCAACTTTACCCGATTTAGATTCGATAATTTGTTCCAAATCGGCTCTACGAACACCTGTGAAAACAAATGTTTGTCCTTCCAAAGATGAACCTGTTACAACTGATTCTTTTTTAGTTTCTATTGAAACCGGTAAATCTTTCATAAAATCAAAAAATCTATCATAATTATCAATATAAGTTTGTGCAGATTTTTCTGCAAATCCCTCAATGCCAATTACTTGGTCAATTGTTGGTTTTTGTTTGAACCCCTCAAGAAGAATTAATTTCTTAGATCCAAGTCCCGAAAAGATACCACTCGCATGCTGTAATTTTGAAAGACTAACATCTTTAACTGATTTTTGTATCGCATTATACACAATAACTGCCTTTCTTTTTCCGAATCTATCAATTTTTTCTAAATCACTTGGCTTTAAATGTAAAATATCTTTTATAGTTCTATATCCTGCTTCCCATAATTGAGTTATAACCCCTTCACCGACATTATCAGCTTCTAATATCTCAAAAAATGCAATTAATTTTCTTAATTTTTGCTCATCTGTTTCATTAGCAGTTATCAATTCAATACCAGATTCAGACCACATAATATCACCACCAGGAAGCTCAAAATCAACCTTTTTAATAACATCAATTATTTTAGGAATAACCATACCACTTCGTACAATCTTTACGATTGCTCCAACACCAAGTCCCATATCCTTGACAAAACGGGCATTATTACCTGTAACATTAGAAACAGTAACGCCGTCTAATTTAATTGGTTTAATATGTAAAATTGGTTTTAATAGTCCTTGCTTAGAAATATTCCAAGATATTCCAATTACCTCAGAGTCAGCCGATTGTTCGAAACTAGAATGTTTAAATGCTCTAGCATAGCATGGGTTGTTAGAAGATGTTTCTCTACCTAATTTATTTTGTAAGTCTAAACTATTTATTTCAATAATTAAACCATCAATTTCAAAATCAGGAGATAATTTATGGAAAAGTGATATAAGTAAATCTTCTGTAATATCAGAAATTTTACAAATATGATATTCAATTTTTTTAGATTGTCCAGAATTTAATGCATCTATAATCTCTCTTTTTGTTTTAAAGATTGATTGTGATTGAGTGGTTGGAATAGCACCA
>JACCDN010065897.1_pt1 | contig 37734 bp, 32 predicted proteins | sample 7441691 | NCBI WGS metagenome assembly JACCDN01 (sample SAMN15323439, study PRJNA562643) | freshwater metagenome | isolation source: river surface water | place: USA:Blue River Watershed | collected 2017-08-16
GATAATTGAAGAGCGGACAAAGTGGTTTTTCCTAAAACCGAAGACCAATAGGGCGTCAAAGTCGTATGGGCAGAACCCGTCACCGGATCCTCATTTACCCCACAAGCTGGACCAAAAAACCGAGAAACAAAATCCACCTTTTCACCAGGAGCCGTCACAATGATCCCACGCACGGGATGAATTTTCAAGGCTTCAAAATCAGGTTGTAGTTCGCGAATATCTGACTCCACATTATAGACGAACAGGTAATCCGTTTTGCCTTTGTAAACGGCGCGAGGGGCTTTGGAAAGTCCAGAACTATGAATGGGTTCTACATCGATTTGCGAGATCATATCACAAGGGAAATCCAGAACGAATTCGGCCCCTCTTTTTGTTACCGTTAAGAGACCACTTCTAGGTGAATGAAAATGGACGAAATCTCCCGAGTAACCGAGTTCGTGAAACACCACATGCGCACTGGCTAAGGTAGCGTGGCCACACAAATCCACTTCCACAGTGGGAGTAAACCAACGAATTTCGTAACCCTCATTAGTGGGAACAATGAAGGCCGTTTCGGCCAAATTATTCTCCTGAGCAATATTTTGCATCATTTCATCCTGTAGCCATTCGTTTAATGGACAAACGGCCGCAGGGTTGCCTTTGAATAATTGATTACTAAAGGCGTCGACTTGGAAGATGGAAATTTTCATGATGCTAAAATAACAGCATTTTCTTTAAACCCTTTCACAGTCAAATAAACTCCCAGCGAAAATTCCCACAAAGCAATAGGGATAGCAGATACACCTGCAAGAGGTGCATGCTGATCAATTACACCGAAAAGAACGGCTACATCTCCAGCAGTCAATGTGAAGGCCCCGATGATTCCGATGATAGGGAGAAGGCGGGGAACTAAACTACTTTGGTATAAAAGTGTACCTAAAAGAAGGCCATTGATGGCAGGGATGAAACTTTGGCTAATCAAAAACAAGCGATCATAGAGCATCACCAGGCCGCGGCTCATCACCGTAGCCTCCGTCCCTAAAGTGCGCAATTGCAAGACAGTTAACAAAGCCGCAACGCCTGCAAAAATCAATACCGCCTCTAACACACGAGCCGCCACAAATCCCAAAGCGAGGGTCTCGTTTTGTTTCTTCAATACTGGGTACAAAACAATCGCAGTCCCAATGCAAAACAAAGCCATCAGTAATTCCAGCATCCCGCCGATGACCACATCAGAAGTGGGGGCTGAGCTGGAAATAAAGTCAGGTTGATGTATTTCGTGATAGAGCGAAAGGGTCGGGATCGAAATAAAGGTGAGCAAGTAGAGTATACCGGCGGTCAAGGAAGTTTTGCGTGATGCTGTCATAGGGGCAATTACGACAATTCCGGTAAGGCAAAACAGATTATTATTTAAACGGCAAGCATGCTATCTTTGGAATCCTATGAATAACCTACAAATCCGTCAAGCTAACTTAGAAGACCTATCTGCCTTACAAGCGATCGGGCGGCAAACCTTTTCGGAAACCTATGTGGACGGCAATACAGAGGAGAATATGGCCGCTTATTTAGAGGAAGGATTTTCGGAGCAGAAACTTGGGAAAGAACTTCGAAACGAAAATTCCCAGTTTTACTTTGCCATGCAAGCAGACGAAGTGATTGGTTATTTAAAGGTCAATGTGGGTGATGCACAAAATGAAAAACAGGATTCGGAGGCACTGGAAATTGAGCGCATTTATGTACTTCAGAAATACCAAGGAAAACAGGTAGGCACTTTACTTTACAAGCAAGCTCTAGCTATCGTAAAAGCGCGCAAGTCTCCCTATATCTGGCTAGGTGTTTGGGAGATGAATCCGAGAGCCATTAGATTCTATGAGAAAAATGGATTCGTAGAATTTGGCGAACATATTTTTCAACTGGGGGATGACGCCCAAAGGGATGTATTAATGAAAAAAACGCTACCTGATTTTTTCGAAAAATAAGCGGGATCCTTTGGCATCCGAAATAAATTTATCCTCCTGAAATACGAGATTTCCATTCACAAAAGTGCGCTTAATTTTAGCGCTCAGTTTTTCCCCTGTAACGGGTGCCCAGCCACACTTGTAGAGCAGCGATTTTTCGGTTACTTCCCAAGGGGAATTAGGAGCCACTTCAACCAAATCCGCAAAGTAGCCTTCACGCAAATAACCTCTCTCTTTCATTCGGTAAATATCTGCCACCCGGTGACTCGTTTTTTCGACAATCTGTTCGATGGAAATTTCCCCTCGAGAAGCCAATTCAAACAAGAGCGGAATAGTATGTTGCAAGATCGGTGCACCCGATTTTACTTGCTCATACGTTCCTGTTTTCTCCTCCTTACTATGCGGAGCATGATCTGAAGCGATGATATCTATGCGACCCTCTTTTAATGCCTGGATCAACATTTGGCGGTCATTTTCAGTCTTGATGGAAGGGTTCCATTTAATATTTCCACCCCGTTTTTCATAATCAGCCACTTTAAACCAAAGGTGATGGATACAGGCTTCAGCCGTTACTCGCTTCGTTGAATAGTCATCAGAATCAGAAAAAAGTAGCGCTTCCTCCCCTGTCGAAATATGAAAAAAGTGTAGTCTATTTTGGTGTTTTGCTTGAATGGCTAATACTCTTTTGGTGGCAGTTACGCAGGCCTCTACACTTCGAATTTTGGCATGTAAAGCAAAAGGAATTTGACCCCGAGTCTCATCAAAATACTGCTCGTAATTTCGATCAATGATGGATTCATCCTCGCTATGTAACGCGACTAACGTTTCTGCCCGCGAGAAAAGCTTTTCTAAATACTCCGGATTATTGGCTAAAATCTGCTGCTCATTAAAGTACAGCCCATCATCTGTAATACCACAAACGCTTTCGTTATCTACCCGTAAAGCCTCTTCTAAATTCCCCGCAGTTACACCCATGAAAAAGGAATAATTAGCGAGTGATTGCTGCGCCGCGGCCTGGTATTTTTGTTCCAATAAATCACGAGTAAGTGTATTAGGAAAGGTGTTAGGCATATCCATGAACGAGGTCACTCCTCCGGCTACAGCAGCTCTGGATTCTGACGTTAAATCACCTTTATAAGTTAAGCCAGGATCTCTAAAATGGACTTGGTCGTCAATCATTCCGGGAATCAGATAATTCCCATTGATATCGAAAACATCCGCATTAGAGTCGCTAATATGTGGGGCGATTTTTTCAATACGCCCATGATGAATCAATACATCTGCATTGAAACAAGCCCCTTCATTGACTAGTTTAGCGTTTACAAGTAATTGTTTTTTCATTTAGCGGCGGCTCTCTCAAACCGGTCATTAATGGTACGTCCCAAATTATAATTAGGGAGACGCTCTACAATAATTAATTCGACTCCTGATTTTTCTAATTGATGCAAGGCATCGTACATATGAGCGGCGGCTTCTTTAAAACTTCCGCTAGGAGAAAGTATGTGATTAATGGCTACTTTAGGACTATCAATCTTCACTTCACTAAACCATAAAATCCCCACTTTCTTTTCCTGTACGGCACTGAGCATAAACAGGGGTTCATAGCTGATAATTAATTCACATAAAGGGGAATAATGTTTCTTGCTTCTGCCTGGAGCCAGGTGAACTGACTCGGAAGAAGTTCGATCCAAAATTCGACCTGCCTCCGCTTCAATATCCTCGATTGAAATAGCGCCATGCCGTAATAAAACCACTTCATCTTCATCAAAAGAAAGAATGGTAGACTCCACACCGGCCTCACAATTGCCGCCTTCTAGAATAGGAATTTGAGGAAAATATGCCTCCACATGCGCAGCGCGTGTTGGGCTAATTCGGTTATACGGATTTGCACTGGGAGCGGCTAAGGGAAAATCTAGCGTTTCCAACAAAGCTAAAGTTGTTTTGTGGTTAGGCATTCTTATCGCTACCGTAGATTGTTGGGCAGTAATGGCAGCAGAAATTAAATCGCTTTTAGGCAGGATTAATGTTAAAGGACCAGGCCAAAAACGCTCCGCTAAAATAGACGCTTTCGCCGGAAAATGTGACACGAGTGTACGCGCTTGATCCATCGATTTTACGTGTACAATCAAAGGATTTGTATTCGGTCTTCCTTTGGTTGTAAAAATCTTTGCAATCGCTTGTTCATCGTAAATATTTGCGGCTAGACCATAGACGGTTTCTGTAGGAATTCCTACTACCTCTCCTCGCTCTAGCTGGTCTTTCACAAAGGATAAATCTGACGTAATCATATCTTTACTTAGGGGTTACAAAAATCACAAAACATCGGATCTTCGGTCGTTTTCGATTCCGGGAAATCGATACATGTTGTGTAGTGGCATCCTTCACAGGTATAAATAACGGATTTAACCGATTTAGTCGGTAAAGAGCAACAAGAACACACCAAACCACGAATCACATCGGAAGGACTAAATCCAGGTCTTTGGCAGCTAGGACAACAGCTCTTCATCTTCTCCACTAATTTTCCGGTCAGCTCTTGAATAACTGACATCCGGGTGGGATTGTTCATCGCACGCATATCGGTTTCGATTGTATAGGTTCCAAATCGATCGACCGCCTCCTGAAGCGCTTGGTTTAATCGATTTCCCGACTTTATCCCTTTCGCAAGGTAATCCTTAGGACCTTTCACATGCAAACCATGAGATGGAAATTTTACTTGTTTCAAAAATGAATCTAATGTACTCTGGGAGTCCATGTCATAAGAAGCATAATTTGTTTGTAGGCTCGCCATTTTAACTGCAATCTCAAAGTCCTTTTTTCGGTTCATTAACACGATAAATTCCTCATCCGCAGGTAAAAAATACAGGGTAGGATGAGGACCAAAAGATCCTTCCGAACCAACCGCAAAATCCACGTCATATTCCTCTAACGCTAATATACATTTTTGTCTTGCTGCCTCTACAGGTGATAAAACTCGCTCCACTTCTCCCGTAAACGTGCCTAATAGATCGGTATCTATATTTTCAGCAACGATACACTCCATCCCAAAAAATTCTTCCAACTCCGGCCCTATAACCTTTTCTTTTCCATGTTTAGTCACGATCACGACTTTCTTCCCTTTAAAATAGTAATCACTAGCCATGGATTATTTGCATATACAATGGAAATCCCAACGTAATATTTAAGGGAAACGTTACTCCTAATGCCATGGGAATGTAGATTCCTGGGTCTGCTTTAGGTGCCACTAAACGCATAGCTGCTGGTACGGCTATGTAGGAGGCGCTAGCTGCCAAAATGGAGAAAATAAGTCGATCCCCCACATTATCCGTTATGAATTGTGAAATATAGGCCACGGAAACCCCATTAAAAAGTGGCACTAGCAAGGCAAAAAGCAATAAAAATGAACCCTGCTTTTTAAAGGCCTTAAACCTGCTAGCGGCCACCATTCCCATATCCAGAAGAAATATGGCTAAAAAGCCCTTAAATATATCTGAAGTAAAATGCTTAATTCCGATGGATTGAGAAGAATCAGATACGAATCCAATAAGTAAACTTCCAAAAATCATTAACACACTTCCATTCGTCAATGAGTGTTTCATCGCCACTTTCCATTGAACGGGAACTATTTCTGCTTTTTTTTCAGGGAATACATTCATTAAAATAACCCCCATAATAATAGCAGGAAACTCCATAGAGGCCATAACGGCTACCATTTCTCCCCCTACATGCAGTTTGTTCATCTCTAAAAAAGCGACAGCTGAAACAAAAGTAACAGCGCTGACTGAGCCATAAGATGCAGCAATAGCGCCTGCATCTGAGGAATTTAATTTAATGCGTAAAATGAAATAAGAATACAGTGGGATAATGAGCGCTAAAGACATCCCAAATAAAAGACTCACGATTACTTCCGTCGTAATTCCGGTCACCGCTAATTCACTTCCCCCATTGAAACCAATGGAAAATAATAAATACAAAGAGATAAAGTTTTTAGAGGCAGCAGGCACTTCTAAATCACTCTTGACATATTTTGCAAAAACCCCTAAAATGAAAAAAAGTAGGGTGGGGTTTGTTAAATTAAATGATAAGAGCTCAAAATTGATCATTATGATTTTCCTTATTCCCCTTTTGAATCAGGCGAATCAGATTTAAAGTGATAAAAATAATTAGTGCCAAATTGCCCTTTTCTTGAACGATATCAGACTGCTGAAAAGTGGCAAATAACAATCCTACAATCAGGATTATGTGAGAAGCAAGGAAGACAAATTTTAAGGCGGATGGCATTCTGCTTGATTTAATTACAAAATAAATACAGCAAGAACAATAATTTTTATTTAAGTTTATAATGAAATACATAATGATATGTTATGAACTATACCCTAAATCAATTACAGATTTTCTTGAAGGTGGTGAACACTTCCAGCATTACAAAAGCGGCGGAAGAGTTAAACCTTACACAGCCTGCGGTTTCTATACAGATTAAAAACCTTCAAGCACAATTCGATATTCCACTTCTCGAGATCATTGGAAAAAAAATTTACATAACGGATTTTGGAAGAGAAATTGCAGAATCAGCGAAAGGAATCTTAGACCAAGTATATGCCATTAACTACAAAACCATGGCATTCAAAGATCAACTAGTAGGTCGTCTAAAAATCTCCATTGTTTCAACTGGAAAATATGTATTACCGTATTTCCTGACCGAATTTCTTCGTTCAAATCCTGGCGTAGAAATAAGCATTGATGTGACAAACAGGGAAAAAGTATTAGAAAGTCAGCTTTTAAATGAAGTCGATTTTAGTTTAGTTTCAGACGCATTAGAAAACCCTACTTTTGACTCCATCGATATCCTTTCAAACGATTTATACCTGGTCGGAAATAATGAAACAGCTGTAATGTCGCCTACCTTTAACTACAAAGATTTCAAAAATGAACTCCCGCTCATATTCAGAGAAAATGGATCTGGTACCAGAAAAATAATGGAGAGCTACTTTAAAAAACAAGGTGTAGATGGTTTGAAAAAAATTGAATTAATGTCAAATGAAGCCGTTAAACAGGCGGTTATTGCTGGGTTAGGCTATTCTATCATGCCTATTATTGGTATAAAAAATGAGATCAAATCAGGTGCCTTAAAGATCATTGAAAGAGATGGTCTTCCTATCTCAACAAAATGGAAATTAATCTGGCACAAAGACAAAAATTTATCTCCTGTTTCGAAGGCATTTTTAACCTATTTAATCGAAAATAAAGCTCAAATCAGGCAGAAATACTTTGAATGAAAAAAGCCAAGCAAATAATGCTTGGCCTTTAATAACTAAATGTTCATTAATTAAACTAACACAATAGAATGATTTAATTGAGTCAGAGTCGTTTGCATTTCAAAAGTAAACTGCATTAATGAATAATAAAATTTAAACTATGTTATAGAAATCATAAATAATATTAATGGTGTGATTTCAACTTTGGTTGAAAAAATAGAGTGGTTTGGAAGAAAGTAATATAACAAATTTATTATTTTACTTTAATAGCACTAAAGTAAAATAATGGATTTTTTATTTTACTTTGCATAAAATTAAAAAATGATCGATTTAGCTCAATATACTTCCGGGAAACTCATAAAACACCCAACGGGCTATACGTATTTTGTACCCAGCAAAATCAATGAGCAATGGATTTGGGATAATGCACAAATCAATGCCTTACTTGAAAAAGCGGCGGCTAAACTGGGGGAATTAAATTCGTTCTCCAAGCTTATGCCGAATATTGACCTATTTCTTCAGCTCCATATCACTAAGGAAGCTGTTATTTCCAGCAGAATTGAAGGAACAAAAACACAAATAGATGAGGCTCTATTAGAGGAGGAAGATATCTCTCCTGAGCGCAGAAATGATTGGCAAGAAGTAACTAATTATGTAAAAGCGCTTAACAATGCCATTGTAGATTTAGAGACCTTGCCCATTTCCGCACGTTTGATCCGAAAAACACATGGTATTTTGCTGAATAGTGTGCGTGGAGAACACAAACAACCTGGAGAATTTAGAAAAAGCCAGAATTGGATAGGGGGAAATTCTCTACTAGATGCGGTCTTTATTCCGCCCAATCAAGAGTTAATATCCGAATTAATGAGTGATCTTGAGTCGTTTTTACACAACCAAGATATTCAGATTCCAGCCTTAGTTAAAATTGCGATAGCGCATTATCAGTTTGAAACGATTCACCCTTTTTTAGACGGGAATGGACGAATTGGTCGCTTATTAATTCCTTTATTTTTAGTGGATCAAAAAATCCTCGAAAAGCCGTTACTTTATATTTCAGCTTTTTTTGAAAAAGATAAAAGCCTGTATTATGATAATTTAACACGCGTAAGAACCAAAAGTGATATGACACAATGGCTGAAATACTTCCTCGTGGGAATATTGGATACCTCTGAAAATGCAATTGAAACTTTGACTCGTGTTATGGAGCTAAAAAACAACTTGGAAAAAGAAATTATAGCATCTTTTGGAAAAAGGAGTTCAAAGGGAAACCTGCTTCTCCAATACTTATTTGAAAAACCAATCGTTCACGTTAATCAAGTGAAAGTCCTTACTAATTCCTCCTTCAAGGCGGCAAACGACTTAGTTAATACTTTTGTAGAAGCTGGTATTTTGAAAGAGATGACAGGGAAAAACAGGAACAGAATGTTTATTTTTGAAAAGTATATTCAGCTGTTTTAATTAGACATTCTTTAAAAAAAGAGAACCTTTCATAAGATCATTAGATGCAGTTAATGCTAAACTTAGTAAAGTAAATACTGTCAGAAAAAAGAATGTACACTTTTTCATATACTCATAAAAAAAGCCATCCTCTCAGATGGCTTTCCTTCTATTTTAAAACCGTTATCAATCCCGGAATCTCCACCATTTCATTCGCCTCCGCAGCGTAGTCTACGCCTTCAAAGCCGAAACCGAATAAGTTCAAGAAATCTGATTTATAGCCCGCTAAATCGCCAATGGAAGTCAAGTTTTCTGTCGTAGCTCCTTTCCATAATTCAGCCACTTCTTTTTGAACCTCGTCGTTCATTTCCCAATCGTCGATTCGGATACGTCCTTTTTCGTCTACAGGAATCTCCCCGTTTGTGTACAAGCGTTGGCTATAAAGACGTTGAATTTGTTCGATACAACCCTCGTGCGTGCCTTCTGCTTTCATTATTTTGTACAACAATGAGATGTACAAAGGAATCACAGGGATCGCTGAACTAGCTTGTGTTACTAGGGCTTTGTTCACTGAAACGAATGCTTTGCCACCTATTTTGGCCAAATCATCCGTAATCTTAAATGCCGTAGCTTCTAAATGGTCTTTCGCCATTCCGATCGTTCCCTTGCGGTAAACCGGCTCCGTTACTTTAGGTCCAATGTAGGAATACGCAACGGTCATCGCGCCATCCGCTAAAACGCCCGCATTCAACAAGGCATCCATCCACATCTGCCAATCTTCACCACCCATTACTTCAACCGTGTTCGCAATATCTTCATCACTGCAAGGTGTAATTGTCACATCCGAAACAATCCCCGTATGGAAATCAACCGTTTTATCCGTGAATGTGTCGCCGATAGGCTTCAAAACCGAACGGTGCAACACGCCTGAAACTGGGTGCTGGCGAACTGGAGAAGCTAAACTGTAAATCACTAAATCGATTTGGCCTAAATCCGCCTTGATTAAGTCAATCGTTTGTGCTTTTACTTCGTTCGAGAAAGCGTCGCCGTTAATGCTTTTCGCATAAAGACCCGCTTTGCCTGCCGCTGCTTCGAAAGCAAGGCTATTATAATATCCTGGAGAAGCCGTTTTACCTTCTGCAGGTGCTTTTTCAAAGAAAACGCCAATCGTCGCTGCATTCGATCCGAATGCACTCGTGATGCGAGAAGCTAAACCAAAACCCGTCGAGGCTCCGATGACAAGCACTTTTTTAGGGCCATCGATGGCTCCCTTAGACTTCACATAGTCAATTTGATTTAATACGTTCTTCTCGCAACCTTTCGGGTGAGATGTCAAACAGATAAACCCTCTCATTCTAGGTTCAATAATCATAGTGCTTGTATTTTGTTTGTGCAAATATAGTCAAAGCCCCTAATTATCCCATAAGATGCCTTGGGTCAATTAGCCGAAAGGTTGAACAAAAGCCCCGCCACGATTTCGTTTCCCCATTTCGCCGAATGCTTCAACTCGGTGCGCAACATCGTCCATGACTTCAATTGGTAATCTACTGTCAAAGACTGCGAAACGTCTGTTAAAGATTCCGACAAGATAATGGCATGCGGGTCATTGTAATATTCCAAACGCCCCGTGAACTTCAGCGATGGCTTTGCTTTCCAGGTGAGAAAGGCCGATCCACCATGCCAAAACTTACCTGACTCAACCCCGAAATCCGAACTAATGGAGGCATTGAACCGATTTGAAATGGGAATCAGCACATAATTATCATAAAATACTCTTAGTCCTTTTCCCTCATCCCCGATGAAACCACTCGAATTAAAGCGAAGACCTTTGGCATTATCTATCGTAATCTGTGTCCCTAATGCCGGGCGGAATCGATGTATCGTTTGCCAGCCCGTTAAAGCTAAAACCTTCACATTCATCCGCTGCGTGGGGTGATAACTCCAGGCCATTCCCGTTTCATAATAAGGGGAATTCTCTGCGATATAACTGCGCGAAAAACTCGGATTTTCCCAGTTTTTCGCAGACTCCAAGCCGATGTGTGAAGGCATAATTCCCACAATTAACTGGTGCTTAGGCGCTAATTGCACTTGCGCATTGAGTTGATAAATTTGTTTCAAAAGACCAGGCTCAGCGGCTAAATTTTTCTGCGAATAGGTTCCCAACATGAAATCCCCCCGAAGAGTCCACTTCGATTTTGACACGGAAAACTCCACGAGCCCTAAATTAATTGCTGGCTGGTTAAGCGAAGTGTGATTGTAAAACAAGGCCGATTTTTCCGTAGCCTTCGGACTAGCAAAGCTATGCCCATAATAGGTTTCTAAACAAGCTCCAAAGGTATACTGCAAGGTGTCCGACTGTCCAAAAGCAGACATACTTAACAGACACAAAATCAACAGATTCTTCATTCCGAATTAATTCACATCTTTTGCGTTGAAAATAGCGAGGCAAAGTTAAGTCAAAATTTATCCGTTGTGGCTCCCATTTGCACTCTCAAAAAAGTACATTTGTAAAAATTTCCTGTTTTTGCCCCCTAAGGAGCCGAAAAGAGGTCTTATTTATTCACCACAGCTCACAAGCAGAATGGCTTTCATTACCGTACAAACCACCATCAACGCTCCTCTTTCTAGTGTTTGGGAGAAATGGACAAGTCCAGAACACGTTCAAAACTGGAACTTCGCATCACCAGATTGGCACTGCCCGTCGGCAAAAACAAACCTGCAAGTAAGTGGAGAATTTCACTATGAAATGGCGGCGAGAGACGGGTCGATGAGTTTTGATTTTTGGGGAACTTTCCAGAAAATAGAGGAGCAAAAATCACTCGATATCCTCATCGGTGATGGGCGTAAAATGAAAGTTACTTTCGCATCCACCGAAATGGGCACGAAAGTAACCGAACAATTTGAGCCAGAAAATCAGAACCCAGAAGATATGCAACAGGCCGGCTGGCAGATGATTTTAGATAACTTTAAAAGCTACGCTGAAATTCCTACTTCCTAGGATTTAAAATCAAGCCCACGCGCTCTAAACAATCATCCAAGTGGTAGCGCACCTCTTTATCTGTAAACTTCGCCTTCGAAGCCGCTAAACTAGCTTGAAGCGCCTTCAACTCGCCACGCACGATCGAGCGTACATCAGATTGTGCTACTGGATAGCTTTCGCGTACGCCAAAAGCAGCTGGTGCAGGCGCCTGATCAGTCATCAACCCTTTCATACGTTCGATGTAAGCCTTCTGTAGATTACGACGGAATTGATCAATATTTTTACCGCTTGTTAATTCACTCCAAATGCCTCCGCGTACATCTTGGAAAAGATCAATGGTCTTGTAATGATTTGGAGTAGTTAATCCGCTATTATCCAAACGCGCAAAAGTCTCTAAACTTAACATCCGGTTCATCGGACTAACCTGTAAACTCCTAATTCGATCGATGTAACCCGCCATGTTATGCGTAACCACCTCTCTGTTTATTAACCAATCCACATTCGTAAATACATTCGCGATTAACCAATTGACTGCCGCTTGTTGGCTTGCTTTTGGCACCGGATTGTAAGAAGAAATATTTTGATTTGGTTTAGCATATTGCTCATAAACACCGCCCACCATTGTCGTCACGTGACCCACATAGCGCGACCACGAACCCAATAATTCATCATTCAACTCGATCAAATCCTCGTAATCATTGGTCTTTTTACTCGTCCAATCGGCTAGATTTTTAGCTACATATTTCAAGTTCTTCACCGCATAGCTACTCGCACGAATCGGATCATTTCCAATGTCTTCTGTTTGAGAACTTGGATCAAAAGTCGTCCCCTGACTTCCAAAACGGAATCGTGGGTCACCCGCTTTCGCCTCCACCCACTTATTCAAGGTAGGCACTTCGTCTTCCGGGCGAACTGCATCAGGCAATACTCTGTAGCCCCAATTCACCGCATAATCATCATAAGGGCCCATTTTACGGATATAACGAACGCCTTGATCACCTGGCTGCGCGATGTAATTAAAGCGCGCGTAATCCATGATACTAGCTGAAATTCCTTCTTTATTCGTGAAATCAGCCTTGCGGTAATTCTCCACTTCGTACGAGCTACTCGCCCCCATATTATGTGGGAAACCTAATGCGTGTCCCACCTCATGTGAAATCACCATTTCCATCATCTCTCCAATGTCCTCCTCACGCGTATCTAGCGTACGCGCATTCGGATTAGAGGCCCCGGTTTCTAATAAGAATCGATTACGGTATGAACGTAAGTGATTATGGTACCAAATAATATCACTCTCAATAATCTCTCCAGAACGGGGATCGCTCACACTGGGTCCTGTCGCATTTCGCGTCGTACTTGCGACATAGCGAATTACGGAATATCGGATATCTTCAGGAGAAAAATCTGGATCCTCTGCTGCGGTCGGTGGATCTTTGCAAATAATCGCATTTTTAAAGCCGGCTGCTTCAAAGGCTTTTTGCCAATTCTCCACCCCTTTTTTCATGTGCTTGCGCAACTTCATTGGCGTCGCAGGATCAAGGTAATAGACGATTGGTTTTATCGGTTCAACTAATTCCCCGCGCTTGTAAGCCGCCATGTCTTTAGGCTCTAGTCGCCAGCGCTGGATGTATGTTTTTTGATCTGATTTTAATTCCTCGCTGGAATAATCGTATTGTCTTTGAGTGAAATACCCCACACGCTCATCAAATAAACGCGGCTTCATCGGCTTCTCAGGCAACAAAATCATCGACTGATTCATCTGCAAGCTAATGGTTTCAGAGTAAGCTGTTACCGATGGCTTCGACGCATTATAGGTGAAATCTTGCAACACTTCGATGTTCAAAGGGAACGACTTCATTGAACGAATGAAACTCCTTGACGCATCTAAGTTTCTCACCCCATGTGTCGCACGCAAGGAGGCATCTAAAGCGCTCATTGCCGGAACGTCACTACTGTAAAATTTAGTCACATCGATCACTACATTAGAAGAATCTTTGCTGTAGGTTTCAATGTCAAACATATACAGAGTAGGCTCGTAATTATTGGCCTTCACTGACAAGCTAATAGGCAATGAATCTGCTGCAACCGACGCGTAGGATTTGATTTTGATCATGATCTTTTCTTGGAATTTCTCCCACACAATCAATTGCTCCCGAGAGGATGTTCCCGCATTGACGTAGCCCCCGCCTATACCACTTGGAAGTTTAGCAATTTGGCTGACTAATAACATGTCTTTGCCTAAATGTTTTTTCGGGATTTCGAAATAGAATTTATCGCCTACCTGGTGAGTGGTGAATAAGCCTTTTTTGGATTTGGCTTCTTTTGTGATGACCTGATCGTAGGATTTTGTCTTGGAGGCAGGCTTCCTTACAGCGGAAGAATCGGCAGGTTTAGGCTGTAAGGCAGCTGGAGCTTTGCTCGATTGAGCGTGGCTTAAAAAAGTAGCTGCAAGTAGTCCGCAACCAAGGAGAATTGCTTTTTTCATTCGTCTAATTTCTATTTATCCCAAATTAATGAAATAATTATTTAATCTACGAACACCCTGTAGGCTAACCATAAAAAAAGCCCTCGTCTGAGGGCTTCCTTTTTAAGTGATTATGAGGCTATTTCACTTCCAAATCAAATGTTAAATCGATATCCGTACTTCCTCCCGCTTCTTGTCCCGTCTTCACTTTAACTCCGTTTAATGCTGGCTGATGTTTCAACAACACATTGAATTTGCCTGTACCAGCTGTGGAAGAGGCTAGCACTTTCGTGGTTAAACCAATAGGCAAACCATTTTTATCTCTATCTTCAATCGTCGTCGTTAATAAAGTAGCAGGCGTGGTCTTGTATACAAATAAATGCACATCTGACTCTTCATCTATCTCCTCTGTAATATCCGTTACTGGAGATTTAGTGTCATCAAAAGCTTCAATACTCATCGTATAGGTAACACCTTTACTTAAAACAATTTTATCAAATTTTTCAGGAGCTGTCTTCGGGTCTCCATCTTTGTCTTGAAAAGTATACTTGACGATGTCATTTGTAGCCTTATTTATAAAGGTTAATTCTACACGTGTGATTAATTCATTGTCATCTGTAGGCTCAATATCATCGTCTTTTTTACAAGACATAAATAGAAAGGCAGTAGCTAAAATGGGTAGGTATTTTTTCATTATTGTTGATTTTTTTAGATTGGACAAAGTTCCACACAGATGCGTCATTCAGATTGCCTTTTCGTCGATTGAATCCTCCGCTTTCGTCTACGAAATTATCCTATATTTGTAAAAACCTATCGATAAAAATGAGTATTTGGCTTCTGATCAGCATAGCTATATTGGTATTAGTGACCCTGATCTCGGTCCTAAAACTTCAGCCATTTATTTCGTTCTTGGTCGTTTCTTTAGGCCTAGGAATGGTAGGCTCGCTTTCTTCGGAACAGACCATTGCTGCCATTCAAAAGGGTATAGGCGGCACCTTAGGATCCATCATCCCCATCATCATTTTAGGTGCTATGCTAGGTAAGATGGTCGCGAAAAGCAAAGCCACCTATGTTTTATCTGAGTATTTTGTTCGTCTATTTGGGCCTAAAAACCTGCCTGTTGCCTTTATGGTGATCGGGTTTATTGTGGGTCTTCCGCTTTTCTTTTCGGTCGCGTTTCTTTTGCTTGCGCCACTCGTGTTGTCGACTGCAGAACGTTATCAATTACCCCCGGTCTACCTGGGAATTCCCATGCTGGCCTCCCTTTCCATTACGCAAGGTTTTCTGCCTCCTCATCCAGCTCCCTATTATTTAGTTACCCATTTGCCTGGGGCTGATATGGGTGTCACGCTGGGTTATGGTGTCCTTATATCGATTCCGGCCATGTTAACTTCTGGCTGGTTGTTTGGGAAAACAGTAAAAAACATTCCTGCTACTCCCATGTCATTTGTGGAGGTGGATGAAGCTAGGGAAAACCCGAGCGTCGCAATGAGTTTAATCGTTTTATTATTACCCGTCGCACTAATTGCCCTCAAATCATTTACTCCACTACACTTATTAAATGTACTGGGCGAACCGATGGTTGCCTTATTAATTTCTGTATTTGCGGCCGTTTATTTACTCGGAATAAGACGGGGGATTTCTTGGCCTGAAATCAGCGGATGGCTGGTGGAATCCATAAAAGAAGTTTCGCCGCTTATGTTGACTTTTGGAGGAGCCGGAGCATTCAAGGAAATATTACAAGAAATGCACGTAGGGGACGCATTGCAGGGGCTTACTCGTGGTTTATCCTTAAATCCACTAATTATAGCCTGGTGTATTGCTGCCGTTCTTAGGATTGTCACGGGATCTTCTACCGTGTCAGGGATAACCACCGCAGGCTTAATTTTGCCTTTTTTAGCCGCCTCTGGCACTAATCCAAACCTCCTCGCCCTCAGTATCGGAGCAGGATCGATGGTATTGTCACATGTAAATGACGCTGGTTTTTGGCTTTACAAAGAATACTTCGGCGTATCCATCAAAAACAGCTTGCGATCCTGGACTATCATGGAAACGATTCTTGCTGTTATGGGATTAGTGGGGGTGCTAGGACTTGAATTAGTGCTTTAGTTGAACCATTTTTCCTGTTTTCGCGGACTCCCTCGCGGCTGATAAAATCTCTACCACCACTTGATTGATTTCGAAAGAGGATAAATCTTTCTTTGGTTTAATTCGACCTTGAACAACCGCCGCTAAATAGGGAAACACATTGGAAACTTCGTGATTTAATGGGCTCAAGGAAATCATTCCTTCCTCTCCAAATCGATCCCCTGTCACGTAGCGCATCTTGTTTGTTTTATCGGCTACTAGAATTCCTTTGGTTCCATATACCTCGGTATCCTTTCGGTCAAAAGGCCAATTCCAAGACGCTTGAATAATCGCTTGGCAATCCGGATAAGTCAATATAATACTTGCTTCATCGTCCACCTTCGGGTACACATCTGGTTTCAGTTGCTGCGTCACCGCTGTCACTGAAAGAGGTCTTTTACCATCCATTAACCAGGTCATAATGTTTGCGCCATAACAGCCAAAATCAATAATCGCCCCGCCACCATTCAGAACTGGATCTGTCAACCACTGTAGAAATTCAGGTGCACAACCAATTTCTTTAGGTCCGCGATGGCCATCCATGATCACTACTTTTCGAATGGTTCCTAAGACTTTTTCTTCCTTCACCATCTGCCACATTTTCGCATGAGACGGATACCACGTAGTTTCAAAATTGGTTAATAGATGAATAGGGTGTTTTGCCACAATGGCATTCATTTGGTTCAGGTGATCCATATTGACTGCCAAAGGTTTTTCTACAATCACATGAATTCCTTTCGGCGCACAAGTTTTAACTACTTCCAAATGCTCATAAATACTATTAAAGGCTGCTATTGCCTCTGGTTTAGTCTTCGCAATGAGTGCCTCTAAGGAAGGAAACCAAAGGGAATCTGGGAGATTTTGTTTCTTCAATAACGACATCGCTAATTCCTTATTGGGTTCCGCAAAACCTACAATAACCACATCTTGCTGGGGCTTTTTAATGGCTGTATAGACCTGGCCCACGTGGCCATGGGTCATGCCAGCGATACCGACACGAACTGGTTTGGCCTGAAAAATAAAGGGCAATAAAACCAAAAAGAATAGCTTTTTCATGATTGTAGTATTTTAGCAGGAAATTATAAAATTTAACTTACATAATTATGCAAAATCGTATATTTGAAACTGCGGCTTATCCGCTTATATCCTGATTCAGGTAGAATGAATAAATTGTTAAAAGAAGCGATCGAAAAAGAGGCTAATTTGGCTACAAGACGGCATTTTTTACAGTCGTTGGGTACAGGCATTGGCTCGCTTGCCTTCGGTTCTGCCTTGTGGAATTGTCAAACCCCGGCTAGCTCACAACAAGCGGCAACTCGAATCCCTCCCCATTTCGGCAAAGCGAAATCCGTTATCTTTTTACATATGGCTGGGGCGCCATCGCAGTTAGAATTATTCGATTACAAACCTCTACTAGCTAAATTTGATGGGAAAGAATGCCCAAAAGAACTACTCGAAGGGAAAAAATTCGCCTTCATTCGCGGGGTTCCTAATTTACTAGGCCCTAAAGCAAATTTTCTTCAACGAGGAAGTGCAGGTCACTGGATTTCAGACCACCTGCCACATTTAGCCACCCAAGCAGATAAAATTACCTTCTTGAAGGGCATGTATACGGATCAATTTAATCACGCACCTGCCCAATTACTCATGCATACGGGATCGGCGCGATTGGGCCGGCCATCCATTGGATCATGGGTTTCTTACGGCCTAGGATCAGAGAATGAAAACCTTCCTTCGTTCATGGTACTTGCTTCTGGAGGGAAAAATCCTGATGCCGGAAAGTCTGCTTGGGGAAGTGGTTTTCTTCCTTCAGTTTACCAAGGAGTGCAATGTCGCTCCGCTGGAGAACCTGTCCTATTCATTAAAAATCCAGATGGCTTAACATCCGATATTCGCAAGGCCAGTATCGATGCCATTAATGCAGTGAATCAGGAAACCTATGAGGAGTTTGGGGATCCGGAAACCGTTGCCAGAATTGCGCAATACGAGATGGCCTATAAGATGCAAAGTTCCGTTCCAGAGGTGATGGACATCAGCAAAGAGCCAGACTATATCCACCAGTTATACGGGACAAATCCAGGGCAAGAATCCTTTGCGAATAATTGCTTACTGGCCAGAAAAATGGTAGAAAAAGGGGTCCGTTTCGTGCAGCTATTTGACTGGGGCTGGGATATGCATGGAACAGGGAAAAATGAATCGGTGGATTTTGGTTTGCATCAAAAATGTTTACAAACAGATAGAGCGGTTTCGGCCTTATTAATAGACTTAGAACAGCGTGGCTTATTAGAGGAAACCTTAGTGGTATGGGGTGGAGAGTTTGGACGTACGCCCATGCAAGAAAATAGAGAAGGGAAGGCGCAAGGGTATTTTGGTCGTGACCATCATACGGAGGCGTTTACCATGTGGCTAGCAGGTGGAGGAATTAAACCGGGTATGTCACTAGGCGAAACAGATGACTTAGGCTATGCCACCGTTAACGGGAAAACGTCCATTTATGACCTTCAGGCGACTATTTTGCACTGCTTAGGTATTAACCATGAAGAATTTACGTTCCCTTTCCAAGGGCGAAATTTCCGCTTGACCGATGTATTCGGGAAAGTGATTAAACCGATTTTAGCTTAGGCGATGAACAGAACAATCCTTTTTCTGGGCCTTTGCATCGCAGGAATTACTGCCTATTATTTCGGAAGTAAGCCGCAAAAAGTAGATTATAGCACCCTGATAAAACCCATCCTAAATAAGAATTGCATCTCCTGCCATGGAGGGGTTAAAAAGCAAGGTGGCTTTAGTTTACTTTTTCAAGAGGAGGCCTTAGCTAAAACGAAATCGGGGAAGCCGGCCATTATCCCCGGACATCCGGAAGAATCGAGTTTTATTCAGCGACTGCATAGTCAGGATCCAGAGGAGAAGATGCCGTACCAAAGACCGGCGCTTTCGAAGGAAGAAATCGAGCTCTTAACTACCTGGGTGAAGGAAGGCGCCACCTGGGGAGAACATTGGGCTTATCAACCTGTGGAAGCTCCTAGCATTCCAGTTGGAAGTTGGTGGGAAAAGGCGCTCAGTTGGGTAGGGATTTCAAGTGGATGGGCAAAGAATGAGTTGGATTATTTTGTCCAAGCTGAACAAAAAAATCAGGGCTTAACCCCTGCTGAACCGGCAACTAAACCGGACCTATTGCGCAGACTTTATTTAGACTTAACGGGGCTTCCACCTACGCCATCCGATTACCAAGAATTCGAAAAAGATAAGTCAGATGACGCCTATGAAAAGCAGGTGGATAAGTTGTTGAAATCTCCCCATTTTGGAGAAAAATGGGCCTCCATGTGGATGGACTTAGCGCGCTATGCGGACACGAAGGGATATGAGAAAGATGAGGCGCGAAGCATTTGGAAATACCGGGATTACATCATCGCCTCATTCAATCAAAACAAACCTTACGATCAGTTTATCAAGGAACAACTCGCGGGGGACTTGCTTCCTAATCCACAAGAAAACGATTACATCGCGACGGCCTTCCACCGCAATACTACGAATAATGATGAAGGGGGAACCGAGGATGAAGAATTCAGAACGGCGGCTATCCTAGACCGCGTAAATACGACTTGGGAGGTGCTTCAAGGGACAAGTTTTGGCTGTGTTCAATGCCATTCGCATCCCTATGATCCGATTCGTCATGAGGAATATTACCGCTACATGGCCTTCTTTAATAACTCCCGCGACGAAGATATTCCCGATGATTCTCCTACCTACAAACATTACAAACCGGAGGATGAAAAAACAATTGCGCAGCTCAAATCCTTTTTAGTAAATCAACCTGTCGCCTCCCAAAAAGCCTGGGGAAATATGATTCGTTTTGTGGAGCCTAAAATCCATCCGCATTGGGCAGATCAGTTTGATAATAGCGCCTTAGCAGATAACAAATACTTAGCCGTTCGAAACAAGGGTTCCGCACGCTTTAAAGCCGTTCCCGTGATGGGAAAAACCAAGCTGTTAATTGCTTGTCGAAACTCGGGTCCAGCGCCTACGATTTTAACTATTCATCAGGGCACAAAAACGGGGCCGATTATCGCGCGTATAAAACTAGATACGACGCTGCAGGAAAAATACGCTAAACCGAAAGGCCTGTTTGTGAAAGGCTGGGCCTATACCTTCGTAAACATTCCTTCTTTGCCTGGAAAGCAAGACCTGGTTTGGGAGTTTACGAATGCCAAAACAAAGGCAGACCAAACGACAGCGACGATTGGATTTTGGGCTTTATTACCTGAAGTTCCTGCGGCACTTAAAGCGACCGAATTTGAAAGTTTAGCTTTAAAAGCGATTGCCGCTGAACCAGAATTCACTACCCCTGTTATGCTTGAAAATCCGTCGGAATTTGCCAGAACAACCCGTGTTTTTGCCCGTGGTTCTTGGTTAAGTCCAGCTGATCCCGTACAACCTGGAATTCCAGCCTTATTCAAAAATGGCCCCATTAACAATCGCTTAGATTTAGCGAATTGGATCGGGGGGAAAAGCAATCCTTTGACCGCCCGGGTAGCGGTAAATCGATTCTGGGAGCAGCTGTTTGGCATCGGAATCGTCGAAACATTAGAAGACTTAGGAAGTCAAGGTCTTGCGCCTGTGAACCAGCCCTTGCTAGATCATTTAGCCTATAAGTTTCAGGTTGATTTCAAGTACAAACCGAAAGATTTATTGAAGTATATCGTCATGTCTGCTAGCTACCAACAATCTGCAATTGTAGATAAGGCCACTCGGGAAAAAGACCCGAACAATCGCTACCTAACAAGGGGACCACGCATCCGATTAAGCCCAGAGCAAGTACGCGATCAAGCCCTGGCTTGGTCTGGATTATTGAGTGAAAAACTAGGCGGCCCTAGTGTTATGCCAGAGCAACCAGATGGGGTTTGGAATGCGCCGTATAGTGGTATGAAATGGGAAAAAAGTAGTGGAGAAGAACAATGGAGACGCTCCCTTTATACCTATTGGAGACGCAGCAGTCCTTATCCTACGATGGTGACCTTTGATGCAGGAACGCGTGATATTTGCCTTTCACGGCGGATTCGTACGAACACGCCTATGCAAGCGCTGAATACCCTGAATGATCCGGTATTTCTTGAAGCATCACAATTTTTTGCCCGCAAATATCTCGAGAATGGGTTGCGTTTTATTCAAAAAGGCTATGCTGATTTATTTGGCAAAACTATTGCCCCTAAAAAAGCGGAGAAATTAGGTGCATTTTACACGCAGACCTTGGCGTATTACCAAGCACACCCGAAAGAGACATTAGCCTTTTTAAAGATATGTCCAGATAACGATGTGCCACCTAATCCAGCTAATTTGGTGGCCAAAACCTTAGTGGCAAACGCCCTATTTAACATTGATGAAAGCATAAATAAACCTTAAAACGAATGAAAGAATCTATCCCACGCAGAGACTTTTTAAAAGTGAGTTCCGCACTGATCGGAACCAGCCTGTTAACCAACAACAACATGAAAAAAATCGCACCCAAAGCCGGCGAAATCACCCTAGGCCATGGCTCATTTAGGTATAAAGTAGTGCCCAATTGGGGCATTTTAGACGCTGGAAAAAATCCAGTGAACGACTGCCACGAGATGGTGGAAGACGCAAAAGGCCGATTATTTATGCTCACTAACGAGGTGAAAAACAACGTCCTCATCTACGATAAATCCGGTAAACTGCTCGACTCCTGGGGACATTCCTATCCGGGTGCACATGGTCTAACCATACTAAATGAAGGAGGCGAACAGTTTTTATTGATCTGCGATAACACACGCCACCAAGTCATCAAAACGGATTTAAATGGCCGCGAGATTTTCAAAATCGATTACCCGAAAGAGACGGGTGTTTACGATCACCCACATCAGTTTGTCCCCACAGAAACAACGGTTAATCCAAAGAATGGCGACATCTATGTGGCCGATGGTTACGGGTCAAATTACATCATTCAATATGATTCAAAAGGACGTTATATTCGACATTTTGGCGGGTATAGCGCGGTTTATGATGATAATAAGTTCAATTGCTGCCACGGGGTTTTAGTGGATACCCGCGACCCAAATAACTGGACTTTATTAGTGACAGACCGAGTAAATAACAGTTTTAAACGATTCACTTTAGACGGGAAATTTATCACCCGTTACCACTTACCTGGCTCCTTTGTTTGCAGACCTGTCTTGCATGGGGATCATATTTTAGCCGCGAGTTTCCGGAGTACCGATGCCTCCTGGCCAGGTTCAGGGTACATTCAAATCTTGGATAAAAATATGAAGGTAGTTTCGACTCCTGGTGGATCGGAACCTATCTACAAAAATGGCGTTTTGCAGAAGCAGATAAAGGACGACGAACACAAAGTGTTCATCCATCCTCACGATGTCTATGCGGATTCCGATGATAATATCTATGTGCCACAGTGGGCGTCCGGAAAAACCTATCCAATCAAATTAGAACGAATTGGCTAAATGGTGATCGCGGAGGCAGGCCAGACATGGCTCATTTTTTGGGGACATTTCCATCCGATGCTGGTGCATTTGCCCATCGGGATGTTCTTCATGGCCGGTATTTTACATTTTTTCTATGCACAAAAGCAGGAGACTGCCCGGCCAATTGTAGTGCATATGTTAATCTGGACGTCCGCATTTGCCCTAATCTCCGCATCCATGGGTTGGTCGCTTGCACAAGCTGGCGAATACGATCCGGGTATCTTACAAATTCACCAGTGGTTAGGGGTGAGTACTTGCGTACTATCGCTAGGTTTAACCTATGTCATGCGCGCTGGGCTGAATCGCTATTTAACAAATTCCTTGTTTATTCTCGGACTTCTTTGCCTTACGGTCACCGGCCATTATGGAGGAAATCTAACCCATGGTTCTGATTATTTAACGGCGAGTTTGCCTGCCCCTGCACAAAAAATGCTGGGTATTAAAAAAGATGAAGCTGAAGAGATCCCTAAAATCACTAACCTAAAAGAAGCCGTCGTTTATACGCAACTCGTCAAACCGATTTTAACCCAGCGCTGCATTTCCTGCCACAATGCAGAAAAACAAAAAGGCAAACTTCGTTTAGACGCCCCTAATTTTATCCTAGTAGGCGGCGAAGATGGTCCCATTATAGCTGCCGGAAAGCCTTTAGAAAGTGAGCTAATCAAACGGCTTTTGTTGGAAGAAAACGATGAACACCACATGCCTCCTAAAGGGAAAACTCCCCTCACGGAGAATGAAATTTCTTTACTGCATTGGTGGATACAGCAGGGGGCTGATTTTAACAAAAAAGTTGCCCAACTACCGGCTGATGAAAAAATAAATGCCATTTTAAAGGCCTACACACAAGCGGAGGTAGCATTAGAATCCGTCGTATTTAAACAGTCAGTTGATGCAGCAGACGAGGCTGATCTTGCGCGGATTCGCAAGCACGGTCTACTCGCAAATCCGGTTTCAAAAGACCAAAACTATATCGAGGTCAATGCTATAAACGCACCTCGCGTAACCAACAAAGAACTGGCTGATTTACGATTGATTAATGCACAAATCATCCGCTTAAAATTAGGTAATACCGGTGTTAGCGGAGATTTTATGAAGGAAATTGCGGACATGCCTTTGTTAATTTTCCTTGATTTACAGCACACCAAAATCACTGACGGGGATCTCGAGAGCCTAAAAAAACTGGCCTTTTTAGAGTCAATTAATCTGGTAGGGACCCAAATCAGTGACCGAGGTTTACTAACGCTCGCGAAAATAAAATCGCTCAAGCGCGTCTATTTGTGGAAAACACGAATTACCGAAAAAGGCCTCGTACAACTCAAAAAAAATCGACCAGATATGGCTATTCAATCTGGGTTCAAAGGGCAGTGGCCGATCGAAGTAGACAGCGCTCAGCTAGCCTTTAACAAATAGCAATTTTCAAAGAAAAAATTTAATCGTATATTTCGGTATTCGTCTTGAAAACTATGACATTACTGAGCAAGCGATTTGGGTTTCTGTTACTCCTAGCCATTGGGAGCATTTTTGCCTATACCCGCTGTTCAGATACGCAAGCGCAGGAAACTGCGATGCCAGACGTCATTGACTATAATTACCACATCCGACCGATTCTTTCCGACCGCTGTTTCAAATGCCATGGGCCGGATGCGAATAAGCGAAAGGCTGGCCTTCGTTTAGACACGCCGGAAGGAGCTTACGCCGCCTTCAAAGATAATCCTTCTATGCACGCCATAGTTCCGGGTCACCCAGAATCTTCCGATGCGTTCCAACGATTAATCACGAAAGATACATCGTTAAGAATGCCTACGATGAGTTCGCATTTGACAGTCTCCAAACATGAAATTGCCCTCATCGAAAAGTGGATCAAGCAAGGAGCCGTTTACAAACCACACTGGGCCTTTATCAAACCCGTGAAATCGGCTTTACCTGATGCAGATGAAGATTGGGTGCGCAATCCAATTGACTATTTTGTTTATGCAAAAATGGCGGAGAAATCGTTAAAGCCTAGCCCAGAAGCATCGAAAGAGCAGTTATTGAAACGGGTTTGCCTCGATTTAACCGGCTTGCCGCCGACGCTCGAAATGCAGGATCGTTTTCTAAAAGACGACAGCCCGCAGGCCTATGAGAAGATCGTTAACGAGCTAATCAGCAGCAAACATTACGGCGAAAAAATGTCGATTCAATGGCTGGATTTAGCGCGCTATGCGGATTCGCACGGCTACCAGGATGATGGTTTACGAACGATGTGGCCATGGCGGGACTGGGTAATTCATGCATTTAATTCCAATTATTCCTATGCCAAATTTGTTACGTGGCAATTAGCCGGCGACTTGATGCCGCGGCCTTCGAAAGAAATGTTGCTCGCCACCGGATTCAATCGCAATCATAAGATTACGCAAGAAGGCGGGGTTATCGACGAGGAGTACCGCGTAGAATATGTGAATGATCGGACGAATACCTTTTCAAAATCCTTCCTCGCGCTCACCTTCGAATGTGCCCGTTGCCACGATCATAAATACGATCCCATTTCACAAAAAGATTATTACAGCACTTACGCTTTCTTCAACCAGGTGCCTGAAAAAGGTTTGTTTGGAACCATCGACGCATCCTTCGCGGATCCGCCTAATATGTCCATATCGACTAAAGACGTGCAATCGATTCTGAAGTTTATTCACAAAAAAGACACCGCCACAGTCGATGTCATGGTCATGGCTGACTCTAGTAAACATCGGCCTACTTATGTCTTATCGCGCGGAAATTACGATATGCCTGGTCCAGAAGTAGGTTTTGGGTTGCCAAAAAGTATTTTACCCTTCACCCCTACCAAGTACGGACAAAATCGCCTTGGCTTAGCACGTTGGGTAGTAGATCCTGCAAACCCATTGACATCGCGCGTATTTGTGAACCGGATGTGGGCACAGTTTTTCGGGCGAGGCATCGTGAAAACAGTCGGCGATTTCGGGATGCAAGGAGAACTTCCTACGCATCCAGAATTACTCGACTGGTTAGCCGTTGACTTCCAAAGTCATGGTTGGAACATCAAACGATTAGTCAAACAAATCGTATTATCAGCCACCTACCAACAAGCCTCCACGGTTAGCTCTGCTTCCTTTAAAGTAGATCCAGAAAATATCTATTTATCGCGCATGTCGCGGATACGTATTCCGGCGGAACAGATTAGAGACCAAGTATTAGCCTCCGCTGGTATCTTAAACAAAGAAATCGGAGGTCCGAGTGTGAAGACCTACCAGCCGAAAGGACTCTGGGAAGTAGCCACTTCTGGTAGAGGATCATTAATGAATTACATCCAGGATCACAACCAAGATTTATACCGCCGCGGCATGTATGTGTTCATTAAACGTACGGTCCCGCCACCTACGATGTTGATTTTCGATGCGAGTAATCGCGATCAATGCGAGGTTCAGAGAGGTCGAACGAATACCCCGTTGCAGGCTTTGGTGATGATGAATGATCCACACGTTTTGGAAAGTTCGCGCGTCTTAGCTAGCCAATTTTCGCGTGAAAAAGGAAGCCTTGAGGATAAATTAACGCGTGCGTTTAGGCGCATTGTTTGTCGAGCCCCGAAAGACAAGGAACTCGCGATGCTGAAAAAATACTACGAAACCGAGCAAGCCTCTTGTGTTCAAAACCCGAAGAAAGTTCAGAAGCTCATGAAGATAGGGGAATACAAACAAGACAAGGCGGCGGTTACCGGATCTACGGCGGCGATGATGCTGACGATTCAATTAATTTATAACCTAGAGGAGGCCATCATGCGGGTATAATATGGAAAACGAATTCTTTAAAAATCGACTCAATATTACGCGTCGCCATTTCTTCGGTCAGGCGGCTGCAGGCATAGGCGGGCTAGCCTTAGGCTCATTGCTCGTGCCCGATTTATTCAAAGGCGATGCCTCCGCGCAATCATTGCCTTTAGGCGTTGCACACTTTGCCCCTAAGGCAAAACGCGTTATATACCTTTGCCAAAACGGTGCCCCCTCGCAATATGAGAGTTTCGATTACAAGCCTATGCTGAACAAAATGGCAGGGCAGGATTTACCGGATTCGATTCGTGGGACCCAACGGCTCACCGGGATGACGGCGTCACAAGATAAATTCCCGCTCGTCGGTTCGTATTATAATTTCAAACAACACGGAAAATCGGGTACGTATATCAGTGAAATATTCCCGCACATAGGCTCGATTGCGGATGACATTTGTGTGATTCGCACCATGAGTACCGATGCGATTAATCACGATCCGGCATTGACCTTTTTACAAACGGGAGCCCAGGTAGGTAACCGTCCTAGTATGGGTGCCTGGATGTCCTATGGTTTAGGAAGTGAGAACAAAAACTTGCCTGCTTTCTGCGTGTTGCTTTCGCGCGGACGTGGAAATGGACAGGGCGTTTATTCGAAGCTTTGGACGAATGGATTTTTAGATTCGACGCATCAAGGTGTTGTATTTAGTAGTTCAGAGGATCCCATTTTATATTTGAATGATTCGGATGGAATCGATAAGGCCGGTCGACGCAGAATGCTGGACCAGCTCGCGGAATTAAACCACGAAGGTTTTGCGGAAAATAAGGACCCGGAAGTAGAGGCCAAAGTACAACAATACGAAATGGCTTACCGCATGCAGACGGCGGTTCCGGAATTAACGGATTTATCAAAAGAGCCAGATCACATCATCAAAATGTATGGGCCGGAATGTTTAGTTCCGGGTACCTATGCGGCGAACGTTTTGCTAGCGCGTAAACTATCTGAATCGGGCGTTCGCTTCGTACAAATTTACCACCAAGGATGGGACTCTCATGGTAATCTACCACAAGAAATGGCGATGCAAGCACAGGATGTAGACCGATCTTCAGCAGCGCTAATTACCGATTTGAAACAGCGCGGATTATTGGATGAAACGTTAGTGATTTGGGGAGGGGAATTTGGTCGTACAAATTATTGCCAGGGCAAATACACAGTTGATAATTACGGCCGCGATCACCACCCGCGTGCCTACAGTATTTTCATGGCCGGCGGCGGCGTAAAGGCGGGATCCGTTTATGGTGAGACCGATGAGCTGGGCTATAACGTCGTGAAAGACCCGGTGCACATCCATGATTTCCATGCGACGGTACAGCATTTAATGGGGATCAATCACGAACAATTGACTTACAAACATCTAGGTCGTCGTTACCGATTAACCGATATCGCGGGGAACGTTTTACCAGGATTAATCGCGTAATGGGGAAAGTCGAAAAGATAGGGAATTTGATTTTGTGGGGTCTCCAAGGCTTCCTCGTTTTCCTATTAATTTTCCAATCAAGCTTTGCATTACCAGTGGCTGGAATCGGCCATTTGCATCCTTTAATTTTACACTTGCCTATCGGCTTCGGGGTTTTATTACTAGGTCTTTTTGCCATCAAAAAACAACTAGCTTCCTTCGAAGTTTTAGCTGAATTTCTGTTATTAATTACCGCCATCTTTTCCACATTTACGGCCATTTTTGGTTTGTTTTTGGCCAAAGAAGGCGGCTACGAAACGAGCACTTTAGACTGGCATCAGTGGTCTGGAGTTGCGGTTTCATTTGTATATTTTGTTTGGGTGCTGCTTCGCAGAAACCTCATCTTAGGAGCCGCGCTTGGATTCATCGCCTTAGTGGTGGCCGGCCACACGGGGGCTAGCATTACGCATGGGGAAAACTATTTACGTTTTGGGGAGAAGGCGACAGAAATCACCTCAGAAAGTGTGGTGTTTAAGGACATTGTCCAACCGATTTTAAAAGCCAAATGTGAGTCGTGTCACAATGACCAAAAGACAAAAGGCGCGCTCAAGATGAATAGCATTGCGAACCTGATGAAGGGAGGAAAACATGGTGCGATTTGGAAGGCAGGGGATGCGTTGAATAGTCACCTAATTCAACGAATTAAATTGCCCATGAATGCGAAGGAGCACATGCCTCCGCTGGGTAAGGCGCAGTTGACACAGGACGAAATTACGATCTTGACTTTATGGGTAAAAGAAGGGGCGTCCTTTGAAAAGAAAGTAGGGCAATTCAGTGCGGATTTTCAGAAACTACTACAGCCTACTCCCGTAACAGCAAATACAAAATCCTACGATTTTTCAGCTGCGTCGGAATCATCCATCGAATCCGTGAACACTCCGTATTGTACCGTATATCCGATCGCAAATGAATCCCCAGCATTACAAGCAGATTTTTATGTAGCGGCAAAATTTGATCCCAAAACACTATCAGATTTATCCCAAGTCAGCGAACAATTAGTGGGCTTGCAGCTCTCGAAAATGCCCATCACAAACGAGTCCTTGAATCTGGTTTCGAAGTTCACTCATTTGGAAAAATTGAACTTAAATTTCACGTCCATAGACGATGCGGGAATAGCACAATTAGCTGGCTTAAATCACTTAGAGCAGTTATCTATTTCGGGAACGAAAATAGGGAAATCAGGCGTCTCGAAGTTAGTTGCAAAACTCCCTGCCTTAAAGGAAATTCATGTGTGGAGCACGAATCTCTCAACTGCAGATTTAGCAACTTTACGCAATCAATTTCCGAAGGTAACATTCGATGCCGGCTACATTCCGAAGGAGGAAACTTTGCAGATCAATCCACCCATTTTAGTGAATGAAAGTCTGATTTTAAAGCCCGGAGAAAAGCTCAACTTCAAACACACCTTGCGTGACGTGTTGTTCCGCTATACTTTAAATGATTCCTTGCCTGATAGCTTACACAGTCCGGCAACCAAGGCATCGATTGCCATCACGAATTATGCGAAGGTACGTATCTTGGCCACTAAGCCTGGCTGGCTCGTCAGCAAGCCCATCGATATGCGGGTGTATAAATCTGCGTTCATCCCGGCCCGCATAGATCTACTAACAAAGCCAGACCCTAAATATCCTGCGGCGGGCGGTGCGAGCTTACACGATTTTGTGTTAGGTGCTCGAGAAGTAAAAGGGGTGTCCAATTATTCCTGGCTTGGATTTAAAGAAACAGACTTCGATGCGGTCGCTACCTTTGCGAAGCCGGCACACATCCATGGTGTTACCCTCTCGTATTTAGAGCGAACGGATTCAGACGTTTTCCCTCCGGTGAAGGTGGAAGTTTGGGCGGGAGATTCTCCTGATAAACTGCGTTTAATTACGAGCGCAAAGCCGCTACAACCCAAAGAGAAAAATGGTTACTCTCCTCGCGGTATTAACATTCCCGTGACAGGAAGCCCGGCAAAATATTACCGCATCAAAGCGGAGCGATTAAAAAGAATGCCGGCCTTTGTGGACAATAAGGGCAAGGGGGCTTGGTTAAGGATAGATGAGTTATTGTTTTATTAATCAATGTATCTTGACCTTTTCCATGAGTGATATACCTGTTATTTTCAGCTCAGGCGATATATATATATATAATGAAAGAAGCACCTTTTCGAAGGTGCTTCTTACTTAGATAACGATTACTTCGGTCTATAGATTGCCCCCGTCGCAAAATCGATAATGGCGCCAGGCCAAAACAAGATAACATCGGCAATTAAAGCTCCTGCTCTAATTTCTCTGGCTGGCTGACCAACAGCTGGCCTTGTTCTTTGATACTCAGTCACTCTTCCTCCTAAAACGGTTGCGCAAGAACTCATAGAGGCTAAAATTGCTAAAGCAAAAAGCGATCTAGTTAAAGATTTTTTCATGTGGTTAAATTTTATGTACCACAAGTTAAAATTTATTGACACATTAAGCTAGGATTTAACTGTTAATGTTGACCCCGAAATAACAACTGTTAAGCTCGTCAAACCCCTATCAGCTGGCCCTTTCACTAATGACCCATTAGCGCTAAATGTTGACCCATGAGCGGCGCATAAAAAAGAAGTCGTTGAACTATTGTATTCCACCGTAGCCCCTGCATGAGGACAAGAGGAAGAAAAGGCCAAAAAGCTATTGGCTGTATTTCCTGTTGCAGTTCGAATGACGATAACCCCAGTTTTGGCAACAAAATCATTTACGTTCTTTAATTCGGTAGCTAGATTTACCGTCACTCCTGATGTATTCCCACCTGGAATTGTATTATTTCCTGGCGTGACTGGCTCGTCTTTAGCACAAGCCGCGGCCATACAAGCAACACAAGTGACTGCAAGGCCCCCTGTTAATTTATTTAAAAACTCTTCGCGATTAATTTTCATCTAATTAGCTGTTTATCAGAGGTTAAACAAGAAATCACGCTATTTGTTTCGAAAAAAGCTACCTCGCGATCAATAATTGTCATTCGTCTTATTTAAAATAATTCTAAATAGTGTTGTAGCATTCGCATTCACTACTTACATTTGTGCTCTATTTAAAATTAGTCTAAATAAAATCTAAATGAAAAATCGCCTTCTAGTCTTCTTATTCATACTTCCTTTCGCTTCTATTGCACAATTAGGGGCTATTTCGGGTCAGATTACCTCTGAAACAAAGGAGCCACTTCCTGGGGCCACTATTTCGCTCCTGGGTACGGTTCGTGGAGTAGAAAGTAATGCAAAAGGCAACTATATATTAAAAGGTTTAAAGCCTGGTCGGTATACAGTCAAAGTGAGTTTTGTAGGTTACAAACCCAGCCTTGTAGAAGTGACGCTAAAAGAAGGCGAACAGCGCGAAGCAAACATTTCTTTAAGTGATGTGACAGAACTTCAAGGCGTTTCGGTTTTTGCCCAATCAGGGGTAAAAGGGAACACGTTTTTACCAGAGGTAAACGAATACACCATCACGGCTGGCAAAAAAAACGAGGTCATCCTGCTCGATAACCTGCAGGCTAATTTAGCGATGAATAATTCCCGCCAAATCTTTTCTAAAACTCCCGGCATATCTGTTTGGGAAAGCGATGGTTCAGGCATCCAATTAGGGGTAGCGTCGCGAGGACTTTCGCCTAACCGGTCCTGGGAATTCAATGTGCGTATGGACGGTTACGACATCACTCCTGACCCAATGGGTTATCCGGAGGCCTATTATACCCCACCAATGGAAGTAGTCGACCGCATTGAAATTATTCGGGGGGCAAGCTCTCTACAATATGGACCTCAGTTTGGAGGGCTAATGAATTTTGTCCTTCGCAAGCCTGATCTTTCCACAAAGCTGGTGGTTGAAAGCCAAAACACCACCGGAAATAATGGCCTCTTTAGCTCCTTTAATTACCTCGGGGGAACGGCAGGACGTTTAAGTTACACCACCTACTACCAGAAGAGAGTAGGTAATGGATGGCGCCAAAACTCCTATTTTAACACAGACCACTCACACGCAGAGGTATCCTACGCGGTTTCCAACAAACTTAAATTAGGGGCCCAGTTGACCTACATGTATACTCAAAGTCAGCAAGCAGGCGGTTTAACCGATTCCGAATTTGTCCAAAATTCTCAGCAAAGCAAGCGTGCTAGAAACTGGTTTAGCAACCCCTGGTTCATCTATGCATTGACTGCTGACTATGTTATTAATACAGAATCGAAACTAAGTTTGAAGTATTTTGGGACCACGGCTGAACGCAATTCGGTGGGTTTCACAAAGGCCATAACGGAGGTTGATCTGATGGGAAACAGACAAGTAGACCGAGATTATTACCAAACAAACGGCATGGAATTGCGCTACCTACTAAACTACCACCTAGGGTCTTGGAATAATACGGTGGCCACAGGTCTTCGGTATTTCGGCGGTGAAATGAAAAGAAAGCAATTAGGTGTGGGAAGCAATGGAAGCGGTATGGATTTTGGTATTCAAGGATTATATACTCGGGATTTGGTCTTCCATAATACCAATTACGCTGCTTTTGCGGAGACGATTCTGAGACCATCAGATCCTTTGCTTGTGACAGTAGGTGCCCGTTTGGAACAAATCGAAACACATATGACGGGACAATCTGGTCTGAGCATTACTGGTTCGCCCATCGCGGCCATACCGAGTAGCCGAGGACGATCATTCGTCTTACTAGGCGCAGGAGCAGAATATAAAATCAGCACCAACACAAAACTGTACAGCAACATTGCGCAAGCCTATCGCCCTGTTTTATCCTCCGATTTGTTGCCTCCAGCGACCACAGACGTGATTGACCCTAATTTATCAGATGCAAAAGGTTATAACTTTGACTTTGGCTATCGAGGAGAGATAGGAAATTACCTGACTTTTGATATCGATTATTTCCACCTTGACTACAACAATCGCGTAGGGACTATTGCGCAAACTGCTGCTGATGGAAAAATTTATCAATACCGTACAAATCTAGGTCATTCGGTTTCCAAAGGCGCAGAGGCCTACATCGAATTTAGTCCGACGACCGCCTGGCTGAAAAATCAACGCTTTGGAAACATCTCGGTATTTGCTTCCTTGGCTGCGATTCGCGCACGGTATTTGGACTTCAAAACAACATCAGTTATAAACGGCAAAATTGTCGAAGGGAATTTAGCTGGAAAGCATGTAGAAAATGCCCCTGAGAAAATCAATCGCTACGGAATTACCTATTCGAAAAAAGGCCTTTCATTGAGCTGGCAAATCAGCGATATCAGCCAAGCCTTTGCAGACGCAAGCAACACAGTTACTCCTAATTCTGCCGCAACAACTGGTTTAATTCCCGCTTACCAAGTACAAGATATTTCCGGATCCTATAAATTTAAAAAGTATGCCCAGCTGAAGTTTGGCGTAAACAACTTAACGGATGCGCGCTATTTTACGCGTAGATCTGGCGGTTATCCAGGCCCAGGAATTCTGCCGGCAGACGGCCGAACCTGGTATGTAGGTTTGAATGTGAAGTTTGTAAACTAGGACTTTGCGGGACCGTTTGGGCAATGTTTAAAGCAAAGACGAATTAGTCATAGTGAAAACGACATTTTACGATTTGAATTTCATCATCTACGATTCGATAAATAAGTCGATGCTCTTCGTCAATTCTTCTGGACCAAAACCCAGCATAATTAAATTTTAGGGCTTCCGGTTTCCCTATTCCATCAAATGGATTTCTAGAAATGTCCTTGAGAAGCTCATTGATTCGCTTGATTTTGTGCTTATCAATTTTCTGCCAATACAGATAATCCTCCCAAGAAAGCTCCGTGAATACAATTTTCATTATTCAGCGAGATCCTTATACACTTTCTTGCCTGCTTTTAATGATTCGATGGATTCGTCTAATCGCTGTTGATTCTTACGAGAGGACAATTCATGCTGGGTACTTTTTAACGAATTATACTCCTCTAAAGACATAATGACCACGCCCGAGTCTTTTCCTCTGTTAATAATAAGTGTGTCAAAACTTTCGGTCACACGATCGAAATAGCTTTTAATATCTTTCCTAAAATCGGATAAGGTAGTCGTTAACATATTGTACCATTTTATGTACAATATTATGTACATAATTTTACAAAACCAATTTCTTTTCTATATTTACCTAAACCATTTAACGTAAATATGAAAAATCTATTCGCCGGAATCGCCCTCCTTTTGATTCCTATTCTGGGATTTTCACAGGCTAAAATCACTCCAGAAAACGCACTAAAAAGTTATTTAACTAATGGCGATGCAAACTACTCATGGGAATTAAAAGATTCCGCTAATCTAGGTAGCACTAAAGCCTATCAGGTATTACTAACCTCCCAAAAATGGCGCGGCTTCAAATGGACACACCAGCTCACCATAATCATCCCAGGAACCGTGCAATATGATGGCGCACTGTTTTTTATAACAGGCGGAAGCAACAAAGATGAACTTCCGAACTGGAGTAAGGACGACAAGTTGTGGCCAGCTTTAGGCACCATCGCTATCAAAAACAAAGCCGTTGTTGCGCTCATCAAGCAAGTGCCTAACCAACCCTTTTTTGATGGAAAAACCGAAGATGAATTAATTACCCATACCCTGAATGAATTCCGAAAAGACCGGGATTATTCATGGCCATTATTGTTTCCGATGGTGAAATCAGCCGTGAAAGGAATGGATGCCGTTCAGGAAATAATTGCACAAAAAACGAAACATAAAATCAACAATTTTGTCATATCGGGGGCTTCTAAACGAGGCTGGACGACTTGGCTTTCGAGTGCGATTGATGACAAGCGGGTAAAGGCAATTGGACCTATGGTGATTGATATGTTGAACATGCCTAAAACCTTGAGCTACCAGTTTGAAACCTACGGGGAATACAGTGATCAGATAGAGGATTACGTTAAAATTGGTATCCCGCAAAGCACGGAATCTCCGGACGGCAAAGCCATCACCGCCATGGTTGACCCATATTCCTATCGAACAAAACTGACGGTTCCTAAAATGATTTTTGTGGCGACGAACGATCCGTATTGGACAGCAGATGCTATTAAACATTATTTTGACCAAATTCCTGGTAAAAATTTAATCCATTATGTGCCTAACGCCGGACACGATTTAGCCGGAGGAAAACAGGCGCTGGAAGGATTGAGTGCTTTCTTTGGACTTACATTACAAAACAAAGAATATCCTGTAAGCACCTGGAATGTGGAGAAAGGGAAAAACGGATTTGAATTAACCGTTCAGGCAAAACCGGAGGAATTAGTGGAGGCGGCGATTTGGGCGACTACCTCTGCAGATCGCGATTTCCGCAATAATTTATGGCTAACACGCCGGGTGAAATTAGAAGGATCAACCGCAAAATATACCATTCCCTATGTAAAGAAAGGATACCAAGCCTTTTACATGGACCTGAAATACAAAGATCCAAACGGTGGAACTTACACGGTGAGTACCCGCATATTTACGACGGATACAAACAATGTTTTATAAAAAAGGGGGCAATGAAAGCCCCCCTTTTTGTATCAAACCCTAAACAAAAAAATCTATTTCTTTTGTGAAGCAGCTACCTCAGCCTTTAAAGTAGCTGGGTCGAACATGCGATAAATAGATACAATTTTGTCGTCTTTCCACCATAAAATCATATGGAGAGGTACCTTTGTTTCCATATTTGTATGCTTCCCTTTTCCACTCCATAAACCCCAATATCCGGTAGCGACTTGTCCATTATTACCTGTGAACGTTTTAAGATCCCCCGGCTTTAATGACATAGTGATATCGCTAAAAATGGTGTGAGTATACATATCTGCATTAATAAATGCAGTGCGTCCTCCTGGACTAACTTTAACATTATTTAAGCTATCGACATTCTGAGCAAAACCATCATACGCTTTCAGTGTATCAACAAACAATTCATGTGCAACTGAAGAATCCCCCTTCATATAGGACTCAATCAATTCTTTCACTTTAGCTGTTTTATCATCTGTAGAGACATAGCTCCCGCCTTCCATGTCCTTAGAGGAAGCATCGTCAGCCTTTTTTTCTGGTGCATTACAAGCAAACATGGTTGCTAGTACAATTAGGGATAAGAATAATTTTTTCATTTTGATTATAGTTTAACTGGGTGAATTATTTTTTTTGTGATGCAGCAACCTCTTCCATTAATGCAGTAGGATCAAAGTAGCGGTATTCTTGAACCACTTTATCCCCTTCCCACACGAAAATAAGGTGCAAAGGACAGCTGATGTCTTTATTTGAAAATTTCCCTTTACCCGTCCATAATCCCCAAAGCCCGGTATGGACTCTTCCATCTTTAAATTCAAAGGTTGTAATCAAATCTGTTGGAATATTGATATTGGTAAAATAATCATGGTTCATTCGCTCATTAGCCGCAAAACCCGTTCTGCCACCCGGATTAGGAATGGTTTTACCATTCTCTTGATGGTTCGCCATTTGGTCATAGATCTTAACGGTATCTACATAATACTCATAGATCTTAGAGGAATCATTCTTCATGTAGGCCTCAATAAGTTCTTTCACTTTTTGAGATTTAGCATCTTTTGAAGAAAATGTTCCGGTTCTTGGATCATCAGAAGCTGATGTATCCGCCTTTTTTTCTGGTGATGTACAAGCAAACATAGTTGCCAATAACATCAACGGTAAGATTAGTTTTTTCATAATAATAGAGAGGTTTTTTTGGATTATATTTAGCCAAAGATAGGTATCATTTTGAAACTTAAAAGAAATTACCAATTATATTTTGATAAAAGTCAAACAAAAAGGCCTCCATTGCTGATGGAGGCCTTTTAAATTAACTTGTTAAACAATCAGATTCTCTTTGAAGTCTCGATAACTCTCTAACATTTCTCTGATATAATTCTCTTTATCGTTTCTCATTCTAGTTTTTACGATTCCGGTATAGGTATCACCTAGGTGGTCATAATAAAATTCGGTGGTAAAAAGCGCCATTTCGACCATGATAGGAAATGTTTCAATCCCTTTTTCTTCCAAAAGGTAATGCACATTTTTCTTGTTTATCTCTCCTTTTTTCCTGCTCAAAAATCCCAATGATTCTAATTTTTTCAGCCGATTAGAAAGCATTTTACTCGGCATTAACTCTGGAGCGGCCTTGAATTCATTAAACGTGGATTTATGAAGAAATAACATATCTCGCAGAATCAATAATGTCCATTTATCCCCTAAAACATCCAAGCCGGTTGCAACAGGGCATAAAGACCTAAACTGTACTACTTCAGCATTTTTCATAACGGTTGCAAAAAAATACTTAGATTACTTAAATCCGATTTTCGCTAAACCCTTATGGCTAATCACAATAGCCTCTAAAGCCGTCTCGTTAAAACAAGCATCTTGCTCTACGAAATAGTACTGCATTCCTGACAGTTTTTTATTGTCTAAAATACGCTTGAAATCTATCTTACCATTTCCTACTGGTGCGAAACGACCTTGATCATCCATGTCCTTTACATGCCAAATCTTGAAGCGACCTGGATAACGCTTGAAATAAGCCACTGGATCAGCGCCTGCTTTGGTCACCCAATATAAGTCCATTTGGAAATTAACATATTTAGGATTGCAGTTCTCTAACAAATACTCAATAGGAACAATCCCATCTGCATCCTTCATGAATTCGAAATCGTGATTGTGATACAATAATTGTAAACCAGCCGCAGCACATTTCTCGCCTAATTTATCTAAGATTTCTGCCAAATTCTTAGCTCCACCCTTCATCGCCATTCTCTTATTTACCTGATCAAAAGTAAACAAGC
>JACCDN010537156.1_pt1 | contig 37728 bp, 31 predicted proteins | sample 7441691 | NCBI WGS metagenome assembly JACCDN01 (sample SAMN15323439, study PRJNA562643) | freshwater metagenome | isolation source: river surface water | place: USA:Blue River Watershed | collected 2017-08-16
TAAATACGGCCAAAGATTTTTGGAAGCAGGATTTAAGTTACGAAAATGCACACGATGGCACTTGGGACAGCAAACGTGATCACCTATTTTATCACATTTCAACCGACGAAGTATATGGTAGCTTAGGTAAAGAAGGACTATTTACCGAAACAACTACATATGATCCTAACTCACCCTACTCTGCAAGTAAAGCAGCAAGTGATCATTTTGTAAGAGCTTACGGTGAAACCTATCACTTACCTATTGTAGTCTCTAATTGTTCAAACAATTATGGCCCCAATCATTTTCCAGAAAAATTAATTCCTTTATTTATTCATAATATTATCAATAAAAAAGCCTTGCCGGTATATGGTGATGGCCTCTACACACGCGACTGGCTCTATGTTATAGACCACGCGCGTGCTATTGATTTAATTTTTCATGAAGGAAAAAAAGGAGATACTTATAATATTGGCGGATTTAATGAGTGGACAAATATTGACCTCGTTAAATTATTGTGTACGCAAATGGATGAAAAATTAGGACGTGCAAAAGGAGAGAGCGAAGAACTTATTACTTATGTAAAAGACCGTCCTGGACACGATCGTCGTTACGCCATTGATGCAACTAAACTTAATAAAGAATTGGGATGGACCCCTTCTGTTACTTTTGAACAAGGACTTGCAGCTACCATCGATTGGTATTTGCAAAACACGGCTTGGTTAGAAAACGTAACCAGTGGAGCTTACCAAACATACTATAACCAAATGTATACGAACAGATAATGAGAATTGAGCAAACGCCTTTAGTAGATTGTTTTATCGTTCATGAAAAAGTGCATGGCGACGCACGTGGTTATTTTATTGAAACATTTAATCAACGTGATTTTAATGCAGCATCGGGTCTAGATATTTTGTTTGTACAAGACAATCAATCAAGATCAAGTAAAGGTGTATTGCGTGGGCTACATATGCAAAGAGGCGCGTCTGCACAGGCAAAGCTGGTAAGGGTTTTAGAAGGAGCTGTGCTAGATATCGCCGTAGATTTAAGAAAGGGTTCTCCTAGTTTTGGACAGCATTACGCTATTGAATTAACTGCTGATAACCACAAACAATTTTTTGTGCCAGCAGGATTTGCACACGGTTTTGTAGTGTTAAGTGAAGCAGCAACATTTTTTTACAAGGTTGATAAATTTTATGAGCCTGGTAATGAAGTGGGTATTATGTACAACGACAAAGATTTAAATATCAATTGGCAGTTAGCAGACAATGAAATCATATTGTCTGAAAAAGATAAAACACTAGGAAGCTTTGCAGATTATGCGGCTTCTTTATAAATTAAATTAGCAGATCATGAAAGGTATCATATTAGCAGGTGGTTCAGGCACTAGACTTTATCCAATTACAAAAGGAATTAGTAAGCAGTTAATGCCTATTTATGACAAGCCCATGATTTATTATCCGCTTTCTATTTTAATGTTAGCGGGCATCAAAGAAATTTTAATTATCACTACACCTGAAGATAGCGTGCAGTTTCAGCGTTTGTTAGAAGACGGTTCTGAACTGGGTTGTACCTTTAGTTACGCGGTTCAGGAAAAACCAAATGGACTTGCACAAGCTTTTGTTATTGGTGCAGATTTTATTGGTAATGATAAAGTAGCGCTAGTACTTGGCGATAATATTTTTTATGGCGCAGGCTTTAGTAAGCTCGTACAGTCATTTAACAATATCGAAGGCGCTGCCGTTTTTGCCTATGAAGTAAATGATCCAGAGCGTTATGGTGTGGTAGAATTTGACGAAAACAAAAAAGCCATTTCTATCGAAGAGAAACCAACACAGCCTAAATCTAATTATGCGGTGCCAGGTTTATACTTTTATGACAATGACGTGGTAGAAATTGCTAAAAACATCGAACCTTCTGCTAGGGGTGAATACGAAATTACTACCGTTAACAACGAATATCTCCAACGTGGTACATTACAAGTGGGGATCATGAACCGTGGCACTGCCTGGCTTGATACCGGTACTTTTGACTCTTTAAGTGACGCCTGCGAGTTTGTAAGGGTTATTGAAAAGCGTCAAAGCCAAAAAATAGGCTGTATTGAGGAAGTAGCCTTTAGAATGGGCTTTATTGACCGCGAGCAGCTCTTAAAACTGGCTGCCAAATACGAGAAAAGTGGCTACGGACAGTACCTAAAAGGAATAAAACCTTAGGATTCGAACAAAACGGGACACCTGTTGTTATTGGGGTATGGATGCATTTACCATTAAAGATTTAGAGAACCTTTCTGGGATTAAAGCCCATACCATTCGTATATGGGAACAGCGGTATAACTTCTTGAATCCTTCAAGAACGGATACCAATATTCGCTATTATTCCAATGAAGAGCTTATTACGCTTTTAAACATAGCGTTACTTAATAAGTATGGCTACAAAATATCGCATATCGATAAGATGCAGCCCATTGAAATGAAGGAGCGTATTCTTTCATTGACCCAATCGGAAGCGCAGCTCGAAAGAATTGTGAATGAACTGATTGAGTGTATGGTGGATCTTCGAATCGAAGATTTTGAATCGGTACTTGATTTTCAAATTGCAAATAAGGGTATCGAAAAAACGATCACACAAATTATATTCCCATTCCTCGAAAGAATAGGTATACTGTGGGTTACAAGCCGCGTTAATCCAGCGCAGGAGCACCTTGTAACCAATATCATAAGACAAAAATTAATTGTAGGGATCGAAAAAACGGTACCTACTTTACAAGCCGATGCAACAGCGCTTTTATTTTTACCAGAAGGCGAACACCACGAGCTTGGCATTTTGTTTATGTACTATTTATTAAAAACACGTGGCGTAAAAGTGTTGTATTTAGGCGCCAACGTTCCTATGCGTGACGTTGTTTACGTTGCAGATTTAAAAGCACCTACTTTCTTATATACGCACCTTACATCGGTGGCCAGCAACTTTAATTTTGAAAAGTTTTTGGGTAAGGTAGGCGCTACCATGTCTAATTATTCGGTGGTTGTTTCTGGACTATTAACCCAGAGCTATAAAAAAACCATCCCTACCAATGTAAACCTCAAGCGTTCATTACCAGAGGTGATGGAATATTTAGGTAAGTTAGCCTAGTTTAAAACACCTATTTTGCCAACTATATTTCGTAAGGAGCTGATTATCAGCTCCTTATTTGTTTAATAATTTTTATAAAAAATTAAACAAAATTGATTGTTGGATACTTTTCTTTGTTTAACTTTGGTTTTATAAAAATTAAACAAAATGTCTACCCCAGAATTTAACGAGCTCATCATCAACAATACGACATTCTTAAAGCCATTTGCTTTTACGCTTACGCGTGATAACGAGTCTGCTAAAGATTTGGTACAGGAAACGTTGTTTAGAGCACTTGCCAATAGGGACAAATACAATGTAGGCACCAATATTAAAGCTTGGTTATATACAATCATGCGTAACATTTTTATCAATGATTACCGCAAAAAGTCTAAGCAAGCCACTGTTTTTGACAATACACCTAACGATTTTTTAATTGACAACAACCAAACTTCTGTTAGCAACGAAGCCATTGCTAAACTTAATTTAAAAGAAGTGCAGGAAGCCATTCATAGTTTACCTATCATTTTTAAAAATCCATTTCTGTTATATTTTGATGGTTATAAATACCATGAAATTGCGGACATGTTAAATGAACCATTAGGTACCATTAAAAGCAGAATTCACTTTGCACGTAAGCTGCTAAAAAATCAGTTGCACCGCTACTAATTTTTGCTTATTTTTATTAGACTTTGAAACAATCCGTAATTATTATTGGAAGCGGCTTTGCCGGCTTGTCTGCAGCGTCATTTATGGCAAAAGCAGGCTGGGATGTTACCGTTTTGGAAAAACATGAACAACCAGGCGGAAGAGCGCGTAGATACAAGGCTGCCGGTTTTACATTTGATATGGGTCCTAGTTGGTATTGGATGCCCGATGTTTTTGAACGTTATTTTAATCAGTTTAATAAGAAGGTATCGGATTATTACATGCTTATAAGACTTGATCCTTCCTACAGGGTTTACTGGCCTGACGGTCCGGTAGATATTCCTGCCAATTACAATGAACTTAAAGCGTTATTTGAAAAAATAGAACCAGGCGCTGGCGTTCAACTCGATTTGTTTTTAGCAGAAGCTGCTTACAAATATGAAGTAGGCATTAATAAGCTGGTGCATAAGCCAAGTCAATCCTTAACTGAATTTATAGATTGGAAACTAATTAAAGGCATTTTTAAACTTGATGTTTTTACGTCTATCAAAAAACACGTTGCCAAGCATTTCAAAAATCCAAAGCTGCGCGAACTCATGGAGTTTCCGGTTTTGTTTTTAGGTGCTTTACCAGAACATACACCCGCCCTTTATTCACTCATGAATTACGCCGACATTAAAGGTGGTACATGGTATCCATCTACCGGCATGTATAATATTGTAGAGGGCATGTATGATTTAGCCCTGTCGCTTGGGGTGCAATTTAAATTTGAACATGAAGTTACTGCTATCGAAGTTGAAAATAAAATAGCCAAACGTGTTTGCACGCGTAAAGGAAATTTTGAAGCAGATGTTATTATAGGCGGTGCCGATTATCACCACATCGAAACAGCGCTATTGCCTGTTGAAGCTCAGTCATATAGCGCTGCATATTGGGATTCACGCGTGATGGCGCCAAGTTGTTTAATTTATTACATTGGGCTCAATAAAAAATTAGTTGGGGCGCAGCACCATACTTTATTTTTTGATACTTCATTTGAAGTGCATGGAGCCGAAATTTATACTACAAAAACATGGCCCACAGACCCACTTTTTTATATGAGTGTAGTATCTGTTACCGACGCTAGTTCGGCACCTGAAGGACATGAAAATATATTTTTATTAATGCCAGTGGCAACGGGCTTGGCTGGTGATACAGAAGATGTTCGGGAAAAATATTTAGACCAAATGTTAACCCGCATCGAAAAGAGGTTAGGGCAATCTGTAAAAGATGCGATTGTTTATAAGCGCTCCTTTGCACAATCAGATTTTATGTTTGATTACCATGCTTTTAAAGGGAATGCGTATGGTCTTGCAAACACTTTACTACAAACTGCTGTTTTAAAACCAAGCTGCCGTAGTAAAAAAGTAAAAAATTTATTTTACACCGGACAGCTTACAGTTCCGGGGCCAGGTGTGCCACCAAGTTTGATAAGTGGAGAAGTGGTAGCTGGTCAAGTAGTAAAACATTATTCAACAAATAAAAACCAACAACTATGATAAACCTGTTTCATGAAGTGAGTCAGGATTGTAGTAGGATAACGACCGAAAAGTATAGCACCAGCTTTTCTTCGGCCATTAAATTGTTGCACAAAGACTTGCGTGCGCCTATTTGTAATATTTACGGCTTTGTTCGTTTCGCGGATGAAATTGTAGATACTTTTCATGGATTTGATAAAGCGCTTTTATTTGAAGAATTTAAAAAGGCCACTTATGATGCTATCGAAAGAGGCATTAGTTTAAATCCAATACTCCATAGTTTTCAAATGACCGTTAACAAGTACGGTATTGACCATGCACTTATTGATGCTTTCTTGTATAGCATGGAACTTGATTTGGGAAAACATACTTACGATAGAGCTGGTTACGAAACCTATATTTACGGCAGTGCCGAAGTCGTAGGTCTGATGTGCTTGTATATTTTTTGTGAAGGCAATCAGGCGCAATATGACGCATTAAAGCCATCCGCTAAAAGTTTAGGTTCTGCATTTCAAAAAGTAAATTTTTTACGTGATGTTAAAGCGGATTTTGAAGGGTTAGACCGTATGTATTTTCCAGATTGTGATTTCGCTAATTTTACCATGGCAGATAAATTAGCCATTGAGCAGGATATTCAAAAAGATTTTGATGATGCGTATGCAGGCATTTTAAATTTACCCATCAAAGCTAGGTTTGGGGTTTATGTGGCGTATAAATATTACCTCTCTTTGTTTAAAAAAATACAGCGCTTAGAGCCTGCACATATTTTAGAATCACGCGTTCGTATTCCAGATTATGGCAAGGCATTTATACTTGCAAAAGCGGGTATCAGAAGTCAACTCAATATTTTATAAAGCCCGCGTTATGCTAGAAGAAGTAGTGCTGGTTAATGAAAAAGATGAACCTGTGGGCACCATGGAAAAAATGGCGGCTCATGAGCAGGCGTTACTTCATAGGGCATTTAGCGTTTTTGTATTTAATAAAACTGGCGATATTTTAATGCAGCAGCGTGCGTTTTCAAAATACCATAGTGGTGGTTTATGGACCAATACTTGTTGCAGTCATCCTAGGCCTAACGAAGATGTTGCAAACGCTGCCAACAGAAGGTTACAAGAAGAAATGGGTTTTACAACAAGCCTTACCAAAGCATTTGACTTTACTTATAAAGCAGCTTTTGATAACGGTTTGACGGAGCATGAATTTGATCATGTATTTACTGGTATTTATGAAGGATCTGTACATTTTAATCCAAACGAAGTAGCTGCATATGCATTTATGCCAGTACATGAATTAGAACAGCAAATACAGGAAACGCCAGAACGTTTTACAGTTTGGTTTCATATCGCCTATCCAATATTAAAAGCATGGATGGCAGATTCGCAAAATAAAAAACATGCAGTCTAAAAAAGCAGTGATTATTGGTTCCGGTATTGCAGGACTTGCTGCTAGTATTAGGTTGGTGGCGCAGGGGTATGAAGTGCATGTCTACGAAAAATCAGACAAACCTGGTGGTAAACTCGGTCATTTTTCTGAAGCGGGTTATCAGTTTGATACAGGTCCTAGTTTATTTACCCAGCCGCATCAATTAGAAGCGCTACTTGCATTAGTTGGTGAAAATTTATCCGACTATTTCACCTATCAAAAAATGTCAGTTTCTTGTCATTATTTTTACGAAGATGGTACGTTTATTGAGGCCGCTGCAGATCCAGATTTATTTGCTTTAGAGGCGCATAAAAAAACGGGAGAGCCAGTAAGCAGTATCAAAAATTATTTAGCAGCTTCCGAAAAATTATATACCCGTATTGGTCAAGTTTTTTTAGACCATTCGCTGCATAAATTTTCTACACTTTTAAAGATTCCGCTTTTGTCGGCGCTACGCGCATTTAAACTGCCTTATGTAACAAGATCGATGCATATGCACAACGAACGGTCTTTTAGGTCCAAAAAATTAGTGCAACTTTTTAATAGATATGCAACATACAATGGCAGCAACCCATACGTGACACCTAGCATGCTTACATTAATTGCGCATCTAGAACACAACGAAGGAAGTTTTTATCCATCCGGCGGGATGATTTCTATTACAAATACACTGTTAGCGGTAGCAAAAAAGCATGGCGTACAATTCCATTTTAATAGTCCGGTTCAAAAAATTACAACTGCAAATAAGAAAGTAACAGGTGTGGTGGTGAATGATGCAGCAGTTACCGCAGATGTTGTTGTAAGCAATGCAGATGTTTATTTTACGTATCTGAATTTATTAGGCGAGCCGTCTAAGGCGCAACATATTTTAAAGCAGGAACGCAGCAGTAGTGCGTTAATTTTTTATTGGGGCATCAAAAAAGAGTTCCCACATCTTAGTTTACACAATATTTTTTTTACAGAAAATTATGAAGCTGAGTTTGCGCATTTGTTTGAAGTAAAAATTCCATTTTCAGATCCTACTGTATACATCAATATCACATCGGTGTGTGAACCAGGCATTCAGGCTCCAGCTGGTAAGCAAAACTGGTTTGTAATGGTCAATGTGCCCGCAAACACTGGTCAAGATTGGGCCGCTATTACTGCATCTGTAAAAAACCAAGTACTTGCAAAGCTCGAGCGTATGTTGGGTGAACCGATTGAGCCTTTAATTGAAACAGAAAAAATATTGGATCCTTTGTTGATAGAAGCAAAAACGGATTCTTATCAGGGGTCGTTGTATGGAACCAGTTCAAATGCACCCATGGCTGCATTTTTACGTCACCCTAATTTTAGTAAGCAATATAATGGCCTCTATTTTGTGGGTGGCAGTGTGCACCCTGGTGGTGGTATTCCGCTTTGTTTAAAAAGTGCAGAAATAATGAGTAATTTAGTGGCAAAAGTGTAAGGTGTTATGAGGCTTTTTATAGATCAATATAAACTTTCAATTTCTGTTTTTATAGCACTGCTTTTTCATGTGAGTGGATTGCTTGGTATTTTAATATCTGATCAAGCTGCATGGTTTGTTGCGAATACGCCGCTTAACCTTTGTATTATGTTTGTGCTGCTACTTTGGAATCAACCTAGTTTGTCGTCTAAATTTTGGTATTTTTTTATAGCTGCATTTGTTACGGGGATGCTCTCTGAAATAATTGGCGTAAACACGGGGTTATTGTTTGGATCATATTTTTACGGCAAAGTGTTAGGTCCCGGACTCATGGACGTGCCATTCACCATTGGTATGAACTGGTTTGTGGTAGTTTTTTGTGCGGGCACGGTAATGACCATGTTGCACCGCTGGTTACAACACAAGTTTTTAAAGGAAGGTGAAGGGATTCCAAAACGCTTAGAAAATTTAGCATTTGTTATTGACGCCGCCATTGTGGCCGTTTTGTTTGATTGGTTAATGGAGCCGGTTGCCGTTAAACTTGGATTTTGGACCTGGTTGTCACTAGATATCCCGGTGTACAATTATATATGTTGGTTTATTGTGAGTGCCGGATTGCTTATTTTATTTAGAAAATGGGAGCAACCCAAAGCCAACCCTTTTGCACTACATTTGTTATGTATTCAAGTGCTGTTTTTTTTAACACTTCGAAATTATTTACCATGATCTATGTTTTTGTTGCGATCGGCGTTTTTTTATTGATGGAACCTATTACTTGGGCCACACATAAATATGTTATGCATGGCTTTTTGTGGTATTTACATGAAGACCATCACCAAAAAAGTGACGGTTTCTTTGAAAAAAACGATGCTTTCTTTCTAATATTTGCTATCCCAAGTTGGCTTTGTATTATGCTCGGTAGTATGGCGCAAAATTACTGGTCGGTGGGTATTGGTGCAGGCATCGCCATGTACGGTTTTGCTTATTTTTTAGTACACGAAATTATTATACATCAGCGTTTTAAGCTGTTTACCAGGTCTAATAACAAATACATCAAAGCCATTAGGTGGGCGCACAAAATGCACCACAAACACCTTGGTAAAGAAGATGGCGAAAGCTTTGGCATGCTGCTGGTTGCCAAAAAATACTGGGATAAAGTGCGCAAAGACGAAGCCTTACAAAATCAAGCATAGGCTTTTTTGAAATCTCATTACGATTATATTATTACGGGCGCGGGATTAGCGGGATTAAGTTTACTTATGCGCATGATGCAGCATCCTTTTTTTGATACTGCTCAAATACTAGTGGTTGATGCTGCGCAAAAAAATACCAATGACCGCACTTGGTGTTTTTGGGAAAAAGAATCCGATATTTTTGAGCCCATTGTATGTAAAAAGTGGGATCATGTTTCATTTATTGCGCCTTCTTTTAAAACTGAAATGCATTTAGCGCCCTTTGCCTACAAAATGATACGAGGTATTGATTTGTATAGGCAGGTATTATCAATCGCTGCCAGTAAATCAAATATTACATTTTGTACAGAACCCGTTTTGTCGGTTCAAACCACGCAAACCGGTGCTAGCGTTGAACTCAAAAATCAAACAATTACCGCCAACAAAGTATTTAATAGCATTTTATTTGAACCGGTAAATGTGCTGGCGCAAAAGGCTGCTGATTATTTTTTATGGCAGCATTTTAAAGGCTATGAAATAAAAACAGAAACCCCTGTTTTTAATGATGCGGTAGCAACGCTGATGGATTTTACCGTAGATCAATCAAACGGCACTACGTTTATGTATGTAATGCCTACCTCGCCTACTACAGCACTTGTAGAATATACTTTGTTTACCGAAAACCTCTTAGCGGATAAGGATTATAATGAAGCCATAGATGCCTATATCAAAAAAACATATGGCGCAGTAGAGTACCGTATAGTGCATCAAGAGTTTGGTCAAATACCTATGACTAATTTTTCTTTTTCAGGTGGCGCTGGAAACATCATTAACATGGGTGTTGCAGGCGGTCAGGTAAAAGGGAGTAGTGGCTATGCTTTTCATTTTATTCAAGAAAAAACAAAAGCCATTGTAGCTGATGTAGTTGCGCAAAAAAATCCATTAAGGGGTTCAACGTTTTCTCAAAAAAAGTTTGCCTTATATGACGCCGTATTACTTAGGGTACTACAAGAAAAAAAATTAGATGGGTCTGCAATTTTTACAGCTATCTTTTCTAAAAATCCACCTACTCGTGTATTTCGTTTTTTAAATAACGAATCTTCTTTACTCGACGATTTACGCATCATGGCTTCTGTGCCATCACGTATATTTTTACCAGCTGCACTGTATGCCTTACTAGGTGTAAAGCGGCGGCGGGCCTGAATTAATAAGGCTGTTTATTTGCAATTCAATTATTTTTGCAACCCACCTTGCAATTGGCCTCGTAGTACAATGGATAGTATAAGAGTTTCCGAAGCTCCAGATTCAGGTTCGATTCCTGACGAGGCCACCAATAATCTTTCCTATTTCTTCTATTTTTTGCTACTAATTAAGTAATATTAAGGACTCAATTTGAGTTTATCCTTACCGCTATATTGTATGTTGTTATTAGGAATAGATTTGGGCACTTCTTCTGTAAAAGTTACTGTAATAGACGCTAGTAATAGCAAGATTTTGGCTACAGCACAACACCCCGAAACCGAGGCTGCCATTATTTCTCATCAGCCGGGTTGGGCCGAGCAGTCGGCGAATATGTGGTGGCAAGATGTACAAGCTGCCATTTTAAAAGTAAATTCGACAGGAGCTTTTAATCCAGCTGATATTGGTGCCATTGGTATTGCATATCAGATGCACGGACTTGTGCTTGTAGATAGCAGTCAAAACGTAATTAGAGATAGTATAATCTGGTGTGACAATAGAGCTGTTGCTATAGGTGAAAAAGCATTTGAAACTATCGGCCAAGGTTATTGCCTTGGTCATCTTTTAAATTCTCCCGGAAATTTTACAGCATCTAAACTTGCATGGGTCAAACAAAATGAACCTGAGCATTATGCCAGGATACATAAGATGATGCTCCCCGGCGATTTTATTTCTATGAAGTTAACCGGCGAAATAACTACAACCATCGCTGCATTATCGGAAGGAATGTTTTGGGATTTTAAAAACAAAACGCTTTCTAAGACAGTGATGGAATATTATGGCCTGGATAACAGTCATATACCAGACATCAAAAACGTATTTGATACTCATGGTTATTTGAGTGAAAATATTGCCAACACTTTAGGTCTTCCAAAAGGAATTCCGGTGACTTATAAAGCCGGGGATCAACAAAACAACGCGCTTTCATTAAACGTGCTGCAACCTGGCGAAGTAGCAGCTACAGCAGGTACTTCGGCGGTTATATATGCAGTATCAGATAGTTTGCAAGCCGATACCGCGTCTAGGGTTAATTCATTTGCGCACGTGAATCATTCACTAGAACAAAACAGCATTGGTGTGCTGCTATGCATTAATGGAGCAGGCATTTCAAATAGTTGGATAAAAAATAAAATGGGTGCTGTTAGTTACCATGAAATGAATACACTTGCAGCTTCTATTGCGCCAGGTTCTGATGGTGTGGCAGTGCTGCCATTTGGTAATGGATCGGAGCGTATGCTCCATAATAAAAATATTGGCGCTCATATTACGGGGCTTGATTTTAATAGACATGGAGCTGCGCATTTGTTTCGTGCAGTTCAGGAGGGTGTTGTATTTGCCATGCAATATGGTTTTAAAGTGCTGCAGCAAAATAGTGTGCAACCAACGGTTATACGAGCGGGAAAAGCCAATATGTTTTTAAGTGATGTATTTATAGACTGTTTTGTAAATACACTCCAGGTACCGCTAGAGCTCTATCATACAGACGGCAGTAAAGGCGCCGCTATAGGTGCAGGTTATGGCGCCAAAGTTTATGCTACAATAGAGGAAGCTTTTGTTAATAGCAAGCCATTGAGCACGATTGAGCCATCAGCAAATACAAATTACACAGAAGCGTATCAAAATTGGGAACATCAATTAGCACTTCAAATCAAAAACAATCAATAAATTTAAAGTCTTAAAAAACATAAAGTATGTCAGTAGTAATTGGATCTAAAGAATTTTTTAAAGGGATTGATAAAATCAAATACGAAGGAACGTCTTCGCATAACCCGCTTGCTTTTAGATGGTACAATGAAAATCAAGTAGTGGCAGGCAAAACCATGAAAGAGCATTTTAGATTTGCGTGTGCATACTGGCATAGCTTTTGTGGTTCTGGTGCCGATCCTTTTGGTGAGCCAACACATTTATTTGAATGGGATGCAAAATCAGATCCAATCGAAAGAGCAAAAGATAAAGCGGATGCTGCATTTGAATTCATGACAAAATTAGGCGTGCCTTATTATTGTTTTCATGATGTAGACGCAGTAGAATATACAAATGATGTTCATGAAAATGAAAGACGCTTACAAGCCATCACAGCTTATTTAAAAGAAAAGCAAGCAGCAAGTGGCATTAAACTACTTTGGGGTACAGCTAATTTGTTTTCTAGCAGAAAGTACATGAATGGTGCGGCTACCAATCCTGATTTTACAGTGCTAGCACATGCGGGCGCACAAGTAAAGGCTGCATTAGATGCAACCATTGCACTTGGTGGAGAAAATTATGTTTTTTGGGGTGGAAGAGAAGGTTATATGAGCCTTTTAAATACCAACATGAAGCGTGAAAAAAATCATTTAGCAAACTTTTTAAAAGCGGCTAGAGACTATGGCAGAAAAAATGGTTTTACAGGTAAGTTTTTTATAGAACCTAAACCATGTGAGCCATCAAAGCATCAATATGATTATGATTGTGAAACCGTAATTGGTTTTTTACGTGAACACGATTTATTAAATGACTTTAGTTTAAATATTGAAGTAAACCATGCAACCCTTGCTGGACACACGTTTACGCATGAGTTACAAGTAGCCGCCGATGCTGGACTATTAGGTAGCATGGACGCCAATAGAGGTGATTATCAAAATGGTTGGGATACCGATCAGTTTCCTTCGGATATCAATGAATTAACAGAAGCCCTACTTATTATTTTAGAAGCAGGAGGCTTTAAAGGAGGCGGCATTAATTTTGATGCAAAAATTAGACGTAACTCTACCGATCCACAAGATTTATTTTACGCGCATATTGGTGGCATGGATGTTTTTGCGCGTGCGCTTATTACAGCAGACGCCATTTTGCAGCAGTCTGAGTATAAAAAAATTAGAGCAGACCGTTATGCAAGTTATGACGCCGGTCAAGGAAAAGATTTTGAACAAGGCAAACTTAGTTTAGAAGATTTGAGAAATATTGCAATCAGTGTAGGCGAGCCTGCTACAATAAGTGGTAAACAAGAGTTTATTGAAAATTTAATTAACCGCTACATTTAATGAACAAAGCGGAAGTTAGTGTGCTATTTGCCTCGCAGTTTGGTGTTGAACCTTCTTATGTTGTAGCGTCACCAGGTCGTATTAATTTAATTGGTGAACATGTAGATTACAATAGTGGGTTCGTGCTTCCTGCAGCAATAGATAAGTACATGTATGTGGCCGTTTCTGAAAGAAGCGACAATGCATTATGCATGCATGCTGTAGATGTAAACCAAAGTTTTCAAACAAGCTTACTTGATCCATTACAACATACAAATCTAGGATGGCCAAATTATATATTGGGTGTAATAGACGCGCTCCAAATAGGTGGTTATTCTGTAAAGGGGTTTAATATACTTATTACGGGTAATATTCCCGTAGGCGCGGGTGTTTCATCCTCTGCAGCGCTTGAATGTGCAACGGTATTTGCTTGTAAAGCGCTTTTTAATTTAGACATTACCAAAGAGGCAATGGTGAAAACGGCACAGCTCGCAGAAAATAAATTTGTTGGCGTTAATTGTGGCGTAATGGATCAGTTTGCGAGCATGTTTGGTAAAGCGGATCATGTGATAAAACTTGATTGTGCCGATTTATCCTATACCTATTTTCCGTTTAAACTAAAAGGGATCAGTATTGTACTATTTGACACTTTTGTAAAACATTCATTAGCATCTTCGGAATACAATACCAGAAGACAAGAATGTGAAGCTGGCTTAGCTGCCATTCGTCAACAATTTAAGGTTGCATCTTTTAGAGAAGCTACATTGCAAATGTTAGATGCAGTTGCTGATAATATTTCAACTAGCGTATACAACCGGTGTACATACGTGATTCAAGAAATAGCGCGAATGGAAGCTGCTTGCACGCATTTACTTGCTGGGGAAATAGCTGATTTTGGAGCCCGTATGTATGAAACGCATACCGGGCTTAGTAAACTTTATGAAGTAAGTTGTCCTGAGCTAGATCTAATTGTAGAAAACTGTATCCCAGCCGCTGCTATAATTGGTGCTAGAATGATGGGTGGTGGTTTTGGTGGCTGTGTTATTGCACTTGTAAAAACCAGTGAGGTAGATACTGTATATAGTGACATAAACGCTATCTATGAGCAAACATTTGGGCAAAGTATGGGCAAATATGTGATGCAAATTGGTGATGGCACTACGTTATTATAAATGATTTATTAAATCTTTAATTCTTATGCAAAGAAGAAATTTTATACAACTCTCGTCTATATTAAGTTTCGTTGGTTTAGCACCAGTCATCCCTACCAATGCTGCTGCAATCAACGAATCTAATACTACTGCAACTACTGGCGACAAAGACCGAATCTATTGGGTCCGATTACTCGACAAAATTGCTGCGCCAGTTTTAAATGCTATGAGTAAGGGAGAACTTAAAAAAAGCATGCCCATGGAATATAGTCCAGCATGGGATGGTCGCAATAAAGACGTGGCTTATATGGAAGCTATTGGACGTTTAATAGTAGGTATTGCACCATTTGTGTCTTTGCCGGATGATGATACAGAAGAAGGGCGTATAAGAATAAAAATGCGAACTCAAATACATGCCTCTTTATCAAATGCAGTAGATCCTGAAAGTCCAGACTATTTATATTGGGGTTCTCAAAAAGTAGCACAACCACTTGTGGATGCTGCGTTTTTAGCCGAGGCGCTATTATTGGCACCTGCTGCATTATGGGAACCATTAAGTAGTCAAACCAAAGAACGTTTTATTACAGAATTTACAAAACTAAGAGCCATAAAACCTTCTAATAATAACTGGGTTTTATTTGCTGCTATTGTAGAAACATTTTTGCTCTATGTAAATGCGCCCATCGATGCTACTCGTATTGATGCCGGCATAGACAAAATATTGGGATGGTATGTAGGTGATGGTTGGTATAGTGATGGCGTTAAGTTTCATTTTGATCATTATAACGGATTTGTGATTCAACCCATGCTTGTAACCGTGCTCAAAATAAATGTTGCCAAAGGCAGAAGAACGCAAGCGGAATTAGATCTTGCGATAAAACGAATGAAACGATATGCTTCTTTTCAGGAAAGATTTATTTCTCCAGAAGGAACCTTTCCTGTTTTTGGAAGGTCTTCTACCTACCGGGTAGGTGCTTTTTGGCCACTCGCAACATTAGCACTTGAAAATAATTTACCAGCAGGCGTTTTGCCATCTCAAGTTAGACCAGCGTTAACTGCTGTATTTAAAAGGGTGTTTGTCAAAGACACATTTAATGCAAGTGGTTTATTAACGCTAGGTTTTGTGGGTGCGAATCAGTCCAATATAGCAGACTCTTATTCCAATACGGGTAGTATGTATTTGGCCTCTTTTGCTTTTATGCCACTCGGGCTTCCAGCTGGTCATGAATTTTGGACTGCGGCACCTACCAATTGGACGCAAAAAAAAGCATGGAATGGAGAAGTATTTCCTAAAGATTACGCAGTAGATTATTAACTTTAGAACATTATTAAATTTTGGACATGAAAAAATACGTTGTTGGTTTTGCACTTTTGTTTGTGATGATTCAATTCAGTTATGGACAAACTGCTTCTTTAAAAAATAAAATGAAAGATCTTATTGAAGATAATTTTGTTTTTGCCGCCAAACAATATCAGTATTTAAAAGCAAATACACCTGACTCTGTAATGCCGCGTAGTTATGTGCAGGCTACAGGAAAATCAGTAACAAGTGATACCAAATGGTGGTGTAGTGGATTTTATCCGGGCACTTTATGGTATTTATATGCCCATACCAAAGATGAGAATATTAGAAAAGAAGCAGAAAAACGACTTGGCATTTTAGAAAAAGAAAAATACTATACGGGCAATCACGACCTCGGTTTTATGATATATTGCTCTTTTGGAACAGCATACAAATACACCAATAATCCTGCGTACAAAGATGTTGTAACCATTGCAGCTAAATCACTTTCAACAAGATATAGACCCGCTATTAAATCGATTCAATCTTGGAATTCTAGTGCGCGACTAAGTTGTCCTGTTATTATTGACAATATGATGAATCTCGAATTACTACATTGGGTGAGTGATCATGGCGGAGATCCGGTGTTTAAAGAAATAGCGGTTACGCATGCCAATACAACCATTGCCAATCAATTTAGACCCGATAATAGTTCTTACCATGTTGTGGATTGGGATTTAAATACGGCTACAGTACTTAAAAAAATTACTTGGCAGGGTGCTGCAGATTCTTCGGCATGGTCGAGAGGGCAAACATGGGGACTTTATGGCTATACCATGATGTACCGTTTCACAAAAAATCAAGCCTATTTAAACCAGGCAAAAAAAATAGCAAAGTTTATATTGTCTCATCCAAATTTACCAAAGGACAAAGTACCTTATTGGGATTTTGATGCGCCTGGTATACCTAGTGTGCCGCGTGATGCGTCGAGTGGCGCTATTATGGCTTCTGCGCTTTTAGAACTTGGACAATTTACAACTGGTGCGGAGAAAAAAGAGTACATCAAAACTGCCGAAACCATACTAATGGCTCTTGCTTCTGATGCTTATAGGGCCAAACTTGGTGAAAATGGGGGCTTTATACTTATGCATAGTGTTGGATCGCTCCCACATAAGTCTGAAGTTGATGCGCCTCTAACCTACGCCGATTATTATTTTATAGAAGGACTTACGCGTTATAAAGATTGGTATTTAAAATAAAGCACATTTAAAGCGTTTATTTGCCGTTCGTCTATTTTAACAGCTTGTTTAGTATTACTTTGTCTTCTACACGATACTTTCGTATGGAATTTGATAATTATTGTCTCTTAAGAACCAAACAAACTGCATGTATTTATTTTGTAAAGAAAAAAAGCGCCTTTCAATTACCCTTTTTGCGTTTTTGTTTTCAATCTCCTCCTTTGCACAGCTTACAACCCTTAGCGGAACTGTAAATGATACCACCGAAAAAAAGCCTTTGGCAATGGCTTCGGTAAATATATTGAAAGCCAAAGATTCGGTACTAGTTAAAACCGTACGAACTTCTAGTAACGGAGCCTTTACCATTTCGAGTATCCCAGCTGGTAATTATATTATCATGGTCAGTTATCCGCAATACGCCGACTTTACGGATAAAATTATACTTGGAGTAGCGCCTACGACACTTAAGATTGCACTAGATACCAAAGCGCATTTATTAAAAGAAGTGATTGTAAAAAATACGGTATCAGCAATTAGAGTAAAGGGTGATACCACCGAATATAAAGCCGATAGCTTTTATGTTACGCCTAACGCAGATGTACAGGAACTTTTAAAAAAGATGCCAGGTATACAAGTAAATGCGAAAGGGGAAATTACAGCACAAGGCGAAAAAGTAAATAAAGTGCTCGTAGATGGGGAAGAGTTTTTTAGTGATGATCCAGCGGTGGTTACTAAAAATTTAAGAGCAGATGTAGTAGACAAAGTGCAAGTATTTGATAAAAAATCGGATCAAGCTGTATTTACGGGTATTGATGATGGGCAAAAATCAAAAACCATTAATCTGCAATTAAAAGAAGATAAAAAAAATGGATACTTTGGTAAAGCAGAAGCTGGCAGTAACTTTAATCAATACGGGTCGGGTAAATTAATGACCAACGCATTTAAAGGCAAAAGAAAAATTGCTGGATACATAACTACAGATAATACCAAATTTGACAACTTAAATTGGGATGAGGCGCAAAATTATGGTGATGGAGGAGGAATGATTACTGAATTTGGTGATGGCGGGATGTCTATGATTATAATGGGTGGCGATGGGGAAGAGGGTGGATCTACAGGTTTTCCTAATCAGCAATCGGCGGGGGCTACTTTTAGCAATAAATTTGATAAGGGTTCTGTTAACACCAGTGCGCAATACAACCGTTTACTAGTGAATGGTATTACAGGCTCCTATAGTAAAACCATTTTACCTACCAACTCTATTGTCAATAATACTTTTAGTACACAGCGCACCGAAAAGAAAAAATACAAATTAAATACCACAGATCAGTGGGGTACCGATAGTACAGGATTATTTAAATTAACATTAAAGGCTGCAAGTGTGGTGTCTGATAATACCAATAGCTTTAGTGGTGGTTCTTATATTCCTGAAACTGGTGCGCAGCTTAATGGTACTGCTCGCACTACAAGTAATAATACCAATGATAAAACATTGAATGGTTCACTAAGTTACCGCTTACGTTTTGCAAAAAAAGGCCGAACCATCTCTATCAATACCGACTTTAATTATGGAGATAAAGCGCAAAATGGTTTATTAAATGCGCATAATGATTATTTTGGTGCATCTAATGTTGTTATTAAAAGTGAAACCATTGCGCAAAATAAAGAGTTGGTACAGCTTACTTCTGCGGGTAGTGTTAATAGCGTTTACACAGAGCCACTAGGTAAAAATTCCTTTTTAATTTTTAATTATAAAATCGGTTTGGCTGGCAACAATTCGGAGCGAACTACTTACGACGCCAAAGCTGGACAACAACAAATTAAAGTAGATAGCTTAAGTAACCACTTTAAATTTAATACGGTTAACAATAGCGGAAGCATAAGCTACCGCTATGCAGTTAAAAAAGTAAATTTTAATATTGGAACAGGTATAGGATCTGCTAAGTATAGTTTATTTGATTATGCTACAAATGCTAACAGGAATGTAAGCTTTACCAATTTTATACCATCTGCTACTTTTAATTTTACACCCAAGCAGCAAAAAAAGTTTGTATTAAGTTATATCGGAACCACGCAAAATCCAACACTACTTCAAATACAACCTATCATAGACAATACCGATCCACTGAATATAACTGTGGGTAATGCTAATTTAAGACAGTCATTCACCAACAGGTTTTCATTTAACTATACTACTTTTAAAATAATCAAAAACAAGTATATTCAACTAAGTGGTAGTTTTTCAAACACCAACGATGCTATTGCTACTTCTTCAAGTATAGATGCTTTTGGTAAGTCTATCAATCAATATGTAAACGTTGATGGTAAATATAATTATGCTTCTGGTTTTTATTACGATTTTGAACTTTATAAGGGCATTAATTTTGGAATTAATACAGGTATTAATGGCGGCAGGTACAATAATATCGTAAACGGCATTAAAAATACCAACGACAATATTTCTACCCGATTTGGGATTTCATTTTCACAGTGGGGGGATAAAAAAATTAGCTTTTGGAGTAGTTTTACAGCATCTAATAACAAAACGGTTTCTAGTATAAGGCCGGGCGCATCAACCAACTACTGGAGTTACAACAATAATTCAAATATTCAGTTTAAGTTTAAGAAGGCTAAGTTTTTCATAGACCTAAGTACAGATGTTACGGTGTATCAAAAGTCGGTGGCTTTCCCAAATCAGCGTAATATTTATTTAGTGCACCCTTCTATGCGTAAAGTGATATCTAAAAATGACAAGTGGGAAGCAAAGCTGATGGTGTATGATTTGTTCAATCAAAACCAATTTGTAGACAGAAATATCACGAGTAATTTTATTTCTGAAACCACCAATAATGGCATTAGACGATATGCATTGTTTAGTATCATCTACAACTTTTCAAAAAATGGGAAACCCATGTCTATGGGCTTCTAATAAAGTTTTAAAATTTAATATACCATCATGAGAATACTATATATCCTTGTTTTATCTTTTATTGTTGGCACAACTGCCGCACAGGTTAATTTTATTAATGCTGGCTCTATTACCTATGAGCGCCGTATCAGCCAGTTTGCTGCGCTTATAAATGCAGAAGCTCAAGAAAATATTTGGATGGAAGAACTTAAAAAGCAGTTTCCAAAAGTAGTTGCAGACAACTATACTCTCCAATTTAACAACAAAGAAAGCTTTTATTATTTGACCAAAGAAAACCCAGATAACAAGTACATCAACATGATTTTTAAACCTACCGAAACAAATTATGTGCAACAAAACCACGAATCGGGTACGGTTACAAATGCTGCAAGTGTTTTTGAAACTATTTATTTAGTAAATGACAGCCTTGCAAAATACGAATGGAAAATTACTGGTGAGGTTAGAGATATTGCAGGTTTTGAATGTAAAAAAGCAGTTACTAAAATTTGTGACTCGGTGGTGGTAGTGGCTTTTTACACCGATCAAATTCCGGTGCAAGCGGGCCCCGAAAATTTTAATGGACTGCCTGGTATGATACTTGGCATTGCAGTGCCTCGTTTGGGTACTACCATTTTTGCTACGAGTATCTCTTTGCAAGTTGCGCCTGCTTATACAGTGCCTAAGTTAAGTAAGCCAGTAAAAACAAACTATAAGCAATTAGATGCCGATCTTGTAAAAACCACCAAAGACTGGGGTAAAGAAGCAGCTGCTATTTTGTGGTTTTTAAAGCTTTAATAACGGTTTATCCAAGCCCACCTTTTCCTCTGTATAGTTTTACTGGTTTATCTAAGGTTACCTTTAGTACCGTTATATAGGTGTCTAAAGTATTGGCAGGCACATCTATATAAACAAGTCCTGGAACTGGACTCCAAGATATTTTTCCTACTATTTTAGAAGTTAGTTTTGTGCCATTGCCTAACACTTCTACAGACTTAATTTTATTATCTAATCCTTTTATCATTACAGGTCCACTTGTTTTACCGTGTAAAAACAAATAGAGGGTTGTTGAGTCTTTAGATAAAGTAGTAGGCCCGTAAAAATGCCCTTGAGGAATTCCACCAATGGTTCCAAATATAGATTCACCATGTTTGCGGTTCCACTTGCCAAGTTCTTTCAAAATATTTACTTGCTCGGCAGGTATAGTGCCATCTGGTTTAGGTCCAATATCTAATAATAAGTTGCCACCATTTGATACGGCGTCAACAAAAATTGAAATCACTTCGTATGGTGTTTTCCAATGCGTGTCTGATTTTCTATAACCCCAGTTATCGTTGGTTGTCATACAAAGTTCCCACCATTTAAAGTTTGGTCTTGTAACAGGAAAATTTTGTTCTGGTGTTTCATAATCACCATAGCCTTGTAAACGGCCGTTGATAATAGTTGCTGGATTTCTCGCTAGTAAATTAGCCCTTACCTTACTGCTTTCCCACTCCTCGGCACTATGCTCCCAGTCACCATCAAACCACCATAAATCTGGATTGAATTTTGTAGAGAGTTCTGTTAATTGATTTTGAAAAAATCCTTGGAATCTTTTCCAACGAGCAGGATCATTGGCTACTTTATACCGGCTACTATCTTTTAAAAATCCAGGATAATCTGGATGGCTCCAATCGATGAGAGAAAAATAAGCACCTACTTTAATGTTGTTTTTACGTAGCGCATTAACAAGTGGGTCAATTAAATCTCTTTTTGCAGGTGTATTTCTGATAACATCATAATGTTTCTCTTTAGTGTCCCATAGTGCAACGCCGTCGTGGTGTTTAGTGGTGATAACGGTGTAACGGGCACCTGCTTCTTTAAATAAATTGGCCCATGCAGTTGGGTCGTATTTGCTTGCTGTAAATCCACTGAGCTGGCTCATATAAGCAGGCCAGGTAACTTGTTTGTTGTGAAAGCTCCAACTTTCTGAAACGTCATTTACTGCATAAATGCCATAATGGATAAAAATTCCAAGTTTAGCATCTTCAAACCAACCCATCTTTTGCTGGATACTATCTTGATTGATTTTACTTTGTGCATTTGTAGTTGATACAAAAGTGGCACAAAGAAGTATCACAATATACGCGGTGGCAGTTTTTGAAAGACGGTTCATAGTAGCTTTGTTTATGGTATTAAAAATCGACTATTTTTTATCGCCACCACACTTTATGTAAAAAAATATTTTTATCTTATTGTCTAATATTCAATCCGAATCTATTTGAATTGTTCCTGCTATTATTTTAACCCAATTTAGTTATATGCGCCTTCATCGTGTTAGTTGTACATTATTGCTTTTGTTTTTATTAAGCTCAGTAAGTGCTCAATTGCAAAAAAGTAACCTCGAATTTTCCAATTTGCCTTCAAGATGGGATGAGTCATTACCTATTGGCAATGGCATGCTGGGTGCCATGGTTTGGCAAAAAAATGACCAGTTGAGGTTTTCATTGGACTGCGCAGAACTTTGGGATGCAAGACCCATGAAAGATTTACACCGCGATGAATTTAGTTTTAAATGGGTAGAAGAGCAGTATCAAAAAAATAATTACGCAGCTGTTCAAAAATATTTTGATGCACCTTATGATAGAGAACCCGCGCCCAGTAAAATTCCAGGCGCTGCTTTACAATTTAATACCACACGCTTTGGCAAAGTAGTCAATGCAAGTTTGGATATTTCAAAAGCATTGTGCACTGTTAAGTGGGCATCGGGTGCTGAACTCAAAACCTTTGTAGATGCAACCCAGAGGCTTGGTTGGTTTTCTTTTTCAAATATTAAAGATAGCGTTGGGCTAGAATTAATAGCCCCTGCCTATGGAGGCAAAGCAAGTGTAGGTGGAGATGTAGTAGGTGGAGATGATTTATCTAGACTTGGCTACGAGCAAGGCGGCGTAATGCGAATGCCACATGAAATGGTATATAAGCAAAAAGGCTGGGGCGGTTTTTATTACACAGTTAAAATAAAGTGGTGGTATACTAAAGATTATGTGCTTGAAGGGGTGTGGACTATTATTGCCAATGGCGAAGATATCAAAGCCTACCGTGATGCGGGTCCTAATTCATATGCTGTTCAATTAACTGCACACGCTAATTGGTGGAAAGCATACTGGTCTAAATCTAGCATTCAAGTGCCTGATACTTTAATTAATAAGCAGTGGTATTTAGAGCAATATAAATTTGGGTCTACTTCACGTAAGGGAGCGCCGCCCATTTCTTTACAAGCTATTTGGACCGCCGACAATGGAAGGCTTCCGCCATGGAAAGGAGATTTTCATCATGATCTTAATACGCAAATGAGTTATTGGCCTGGTTACACTGCCAATCATTTAGAGGAGTCGAGTGTTTTTACAGATTATTTAAATGCTAATAAAAATAATTACAAACGCTACACCGAAATGTATTTTAAAGTGAAGGGACTGAATGTGCCAGGCGTTACTACACTTGATGGTACAGAAATGGGTGGCTGGATACAATATGCTTTGTCGCCAACTGTGAGTGCATGGCTTGCACAGCATTTTTACTGGCAGTGGAAATATAGCATGGATGCTCAGTTTTTAAAAACAAAAGCATATCCTTGGTTTAAAGAAGTTGCTACTTATTTAGAAAATATTACCCGTATCAATTCAAATGGGTATAGGGCACTTCCTCTAAGTTCAAGTCCAGAAATTCATGATAATAGTAGAGATGCATGGTTTACAACTTCTACCAATTACGATTTGTCGTTGATGAAATATGTGTTTGAAAAAGCAGGTGAAATGGCAGTAGCTCTAGGAGACTCAACAAGTGTTGTACACTTCCAAAAAATAGCTGCTGAGTTTGAACCTTATGCGCTTTCTGGTAAAAACGAATTGATGTTTGCAAAGGGCCATGCCTACGAAAGTTCGCATCGACATTTTTCGCACGCGATGGCTATTTTCCCGCTTGGATTGTACCAGTGGAAAAACGAGGCAGATAAGCCTGTAATGAAGGCTACCATTGATTTATTGGATAAGGTAGGGCCTGCAAATTGGTGCGGATATTCTTACAGTTGGCTGGGTAATTTAAAGGCACGCGTTCAAGATGGGGAAGGGGCACAAAAAGCACTTCAAATTTTTGCTAAAGCGTTTTGCGCAGGTAATAGTTTTCATTTAAATGGCGATCAAACAAAAGATGGATATTCTACTTTTACCTACCGTCCATTTACACTTGAAGGAAATTTTGCTTTTGCTTCTGGCGTTCAGGAAATGCTTGTGCAATCTTATCAGGGTTATGTGCAAATATTTCCTGCAGTACCTACAAGTTGGAAAAATATTTCGTTTGATAACCTTAGAACAGAAGGTGCATTTATAGTGAGTGCAAAAAAAGAAAATGGTCAAATAAAAACGGTAACCATTAGCGCTGAAAAAGACGGCTTATTGCTTTTAAAAAATCCATTTAATGCATCAAATAATTTTACAACTACTTTACAAGGAGCTACTCAAAAAAATAGCACTGAGGAAGGGCTGCTTCGTTTTGATTGCAAAAAAGGAGCCACGGTAACAGTTAGGTTAAAATAGCTGCATCAAAACATCATATTTAACAGTGCCATAGGCCTATTGGTGAATTGAATGTTGAAAAGTAGGCGCGCTCGCTATTTTATAGCAAGCCATTCAAACTTACCTTTCCAGCATGGATAATAGGTATCATACCCTGCAAACTGTTTACCGCATTGTTCGCGGTCAAGCAAACCCGCAGCAATATTTATGTTCCCCAAGAGAAATGTTTTTGCATTCTACTTTTGATTGGGATTTGATTTTAAAACATTTGCGTTTACTTGAAACGGAAGGGCTGGTGCAGTTACAGCAATTAGAAACTCCACATTGTTATATTACCATTGCTGGTATCGAAAAGGCAGAAAAAGTAATTCAAGAAAGAGAACTCGCTGCTCCTAAGGAAATTCAGTTAAAAGTGATGCCGGAATAAGGCTCGACCCATAAAACATTGATATAATAATAAAGGCTCCCATTGGGAGCCTTTATTATGTTGGTGCGGATGGAGGGGGTCGAACCCACACGCCTCGCGGCGCTAGATCCTAAGTCTAGTGCGTCTGCCAATTTCGCCACATCCGCATCCGAAGCCCAGCTATTTTGCAATTTGCTGGGCTGCAAAAGTAGGGTTTCTATTGATTTATAGGTAGTGTTTACCGTATTTTTTTTCTGGACTAGCTTTCTCTTCTAGATCTGCCAGCTGGAGCCGTCGAATAACGCCTAGGGTCACCACCTCTAAAAGAGCGTCTTTCTCCGCTATTATTGCCGTTTCTTCGGTCTCTAAAGCCACCGCCACCTCCTTTTACGGAGCCTGAATTTTGCTTAGACGCTTTTTCTTCGGCAAATGTGAGTACCCAAGGATGCTCTTTAACTTCAGGTATGCTTTGGGCAATTAGTTTTTGAATGTCTTTTAAGTAGGCTTTTTCTTCTCCATCGCAAAAAGAGATGGCAATTCCAGAAGCCCCTGCTCTTCCCGTTCTACCAATACGGTGAACATAGGTTTCGGCAATATTTGGAAGCTCGTAATTGAAAACGTGTGATAATTGATCTACGTCAATACCTCTTGCAGCAATATCGGTAGCTACGAGTATTCTTAAAGCGCCAGATTTAAAATCGGTAAGGGCTTTTTGACGGGCATTTTGTGATTTATTACCGTGGATGGCTGCCGCTTTTTCACCAAGTTTTAAAAGGTCTTTTACCACTTTGTCTGCACCATGTTTTGTTCTTGTAAATACAAGGGCTGTTTTAATACCTGCATCTTGTAATAAGTGCGCCAGTAATAATTTTTTATTGCCTTTGTCTACATAGTATACCGATTGTTCAATTTTTTCGGCAGTAGAAGATACCGGCGTAATTTCTACTTTAACGGGATTGTTTAAAATGCTATTTGCCAATTGTCCAATTTCTGGAGGCATGGTAGCAGAGAAAAATAAGGTTTGTCTTTTAGCAGGAAGTTTTGCAATTACTTTTTTTACGTCATGGATAAAACCCATGTCTAGCATACGGTCTGCCTCGTCTAGTACAAATATTTCTAGCTGGTTTAATTTAATATATCCTTGTTGCATTAAATCTAATAACCTGCCGGGTGTAGCAATTAAAATGTCAACACCACGTCTTAACATAGACACCTGCGGCACTTGTGAAACACCACCAAAAATAACGCTATGGCTAAGGCCTGTTTTTTTACCATAAGCTCCAAAGCTTTCATCAATTTGAATGGCTAACTCACGAGTTGGCGTAAGAATTAATGATTTGATGCCGTTGTGTGTACTTTTTTTATTGTAGAGTAATTGTAAAATAGGGATCGCAAAAGCGGCTGTTTTACCGGTACCTGTTTGTGCGCAACCAAGTAAATCTTTTCCTTCTAATAAAACGGGAATAGACTGCTCTTGAATTGGGGTAGGGTTGGTGTACCCTTCTGCTTTAACGGCCTCTAAAATAGGCTCAATTAAGTTTAATTGTTCGAATGATAACATAGTATTATTTAAATATAAAAACACGGGGCATTGGCCGGGTGCTATACAAACTTTCTGTTAAGGACTTGAATTACTTTGTCACTGAAGTGTGATCTAGTCTGATAGGGAGAGAACGTATATGAATACTACAAAGGTACGTAAAATAAAATTAGTGTCGAATTTAGGGTGGCGCTAGAGCTGAATAAGCTCCACAATAGCCTCTAAATAAGCCTTGTCTGTATCGTCAAACTGATCGAGCATATCACTGTCAACATCGAGCACACCCACTACGTTACCGTTATTAAAAAGGGGTACAACTATTTCAGATTTTGATGCGCTACTACATGCAATATGTCCAGGAAATTTTTCCACGTCTGCTACTACAATCGTTTCCTCTTTTGCCCAACTTGTTCCGCAAACACCCCTGCCTTTAGCAATTCTAGTGCAGGCAACGGGTCCTTGAAAGGGTCCTAAAACAAGTTCGTCCACTCCTTTGGTTTCGTTTGGTTTTACCATATAAAATCCAACCCAAAACCAGCCAAATTGTTCTTTGAGGGCAGCTGCAATATTGGCAAGGTTAGCGGTAAGATCCGGCTCTCCATCAATCAACGCTTTTATTTGCGCTGTAATAGAAATGTATTTTTCTTCTTTGCTTCCGCTAACAATATTTAAGTCTTCTGCCATACAAATAGTTTTTGTAATTCACTTTTTTCGATGCGTGCAACAAATAAAAGATAACCAATTAATAATGCCGCACCGCAAATGGTTTGCCACCAAAAATCTAACACAAAAATACAAACACCTTTATGCAGTAAAAATACCAGCACTGCAATGATTAAGTACGCTGTAATTTTTTTTGCAGGATAAGGTACGGGATATACTTTTTGTCCCCAGTTGTAACTTATGAGCATCATGGTGCCATAGCAAAAAAACGTAGCCCAAGCACTTGCAATAAATCCAAAATAAGGGATAAAAATAAAATTAAGTACAATGGTAATGGCGGTTCCAATAAGTGTGATAGTTGAACCTGCGGTTGTTTTATTACTTAGTTTAAACCATATACTGAGGTTGTAATAAATGCCTAAAAATATATTAGCGAGTAATAAAATAGGAACAATGCCAATGGCAGAGCGGTATGCTGGTCCAATTAAATAAGACCATATCGGTAAAAATAACGACACCACTAAAAACATAACACTCAGTACAAGTACAAAAAACTTAAGCACGCGTGCATATATTTTTTGTGGCTCCTGTCCGGCTGCTTGTTTAAAAAAGAAGGGTTCGGCGCCCATTCTAAAGGCTTGCACAAATAAGGTAATTAAAATCGAAAGTTTATAACAGGCATTATAAATACCTACTTGTTCGTTTTTAAAAACATCTGAACCGGGTAGCCACGCTTTTAACATAAGCCTATCAAAAGTTTCGTTGATGATGCCGCCAAATCCAACAATTAATAAGGGAAGTGCATACACCATCATTTCTTTCCAAAGCTTGGTATCAAAAGTAAGGCGCACGCTCAAAATTTCTTTACTCAATAATACAAGTGTTATGGCACTTTGAATTAAGTTGGCAAGCACCACATATACGATGGGGTTGGTAGAAAAGCTAAAAAAGTTTCCGGTCCAACTATTTGGATTTGCCGCTAATGTGCGTGGGCAATAATTAATAAAAAACCAAGTAAGAATAAGGTTTACAAAAATGCCCGCAATATTTACAAATGCATATTTAATAGGGCGCTCTTCTTGTCGAAGTTTTGCAAATGGAATTTTATTGAGGGTGTCTATTCCAATAATACCAATGGTAATAATGGCTATTTGTGGAATATCGGAAAAACCAATCAGTGCACTAAAGGGTGCTCTAAAAATCCATAAAAGAATAGAGAGTAAAACAGTGCTTATAACAATAGAAAAAAAGCTGGTGCTATAAATTGTTTTTTTATACGCTTCCTGACTTGAAAATCTAAAGTAGGCTGTTTCAAAACCATAAGTAAATAAAATGCTTAAAACAGGGATGGCCGAATAGAGCAAACTTTGTCTACCAAAATCGGCTGGTGTTACATATTCCGAATAGGTTAAAAGCGGAACAAGCAAATAACCAATAAAACGGGCAGCAATGGAACTAACTCCATACCACAGTGTTTGACCCGCTAATTTTTTAATACCGCTCAATGATTTCTTGTTTTGCTGCTGCTAAAGTAACAAAACCCTTTTACTGATGCGTGTGATTTGGGATTTTATTATGGATTGCGGCCTGTGTTGGCAAAAATGCAGGGTTTGATAAAGCGCTAGAATCTGTGAGGGTATTTAAAAATGCAGTCAGCTGGCCAATTTCGTAATTGGATAGGGGTATTTGCCCCGAGGTTTTGTAATGGGTAAGCACGTCCAGTATAGAATAGTAACGTCCATCATGCCCATAGGGGAAGGTTAGGGCTACATTACGAAGGCTGGGTACTTTAAATTTGAGAGAATCGGCGCTATTACCCGTAAACCGTGCACGACCATTGTCTTTTAAAATGGGGTCTCTTGTTATAGCCGTGTTCTGATAACTTAAATTGCTAAATAGTGGAGGGGTATGACAAGACACACATTTTTTTTCAAATATCTCATACCCTAATTTTTCGGGTAAAATAAAGGAAGCCTCTCCCCGCATCACTTGATCGTATTTGCTATTAGCGGATACGAGGGTTAACTGAAATTGACTAAGGGCCCTCGTGATTTGATCCATGTTAATGTTTGAAGGACCAAAAGCTGCTGTAAACATTTTCTTATAACTCGGGTTGGTATTTACATGCTTTAATAAAGCTGGAATATCGGCGTCCATTTCATCTTTGGAATGAAGCGGTAAAAGCGCCTGCGCTTCGAGGCTTTTAGCCCTTCCGTCATACATCAGTTCCTTTTGCCAAGCGAGGTTAAACAAACTCGGTGCATTGCGGGTAGTGAGGTTGTTAACGCCATGGCTTAAGGGATGATCATAGGTAGCAAAAGCGGCGGAGGGTTCGTGACAAGTAGCACAGCTAACACTGTTATCGCTACTGAGTACTGGGTCGTAAAATAATTTTTTACCCAGTGCAATGCCTTCTTTTGTAAGTGGGTTTTGGCTAAAATGATACGTGGGTGCTGGCCAGCCCTTGGGGCTTGTAAAGCTTACTGGGATTGGTTTGTATGAAAAAATATGCGTTGCGCTGATGCATATTGCAGCAAAAGAAAAAATCGTAATTTTTGTTGCCACTGAAATTTTCATACTCTTAAATAGATACTGGATAAAGGTACAAACGTCTTTATTAATATCTTCATGTAAGAAACAATTAAGTAAACCTTTGTATGAGAGTTGTTATTCAGCGCGTATTGGAAGCATCTGTGGTAGTAGATGAAAAAGTAGTAGGGGCCATTAATAACGGACTACTGGTGCTACTGGGTATCGAAGACGCAGATACCGAGGAGGATATTCATTGGCTTAGTAACAAAATTGTAGGACTTAGGCTTTTTGATGATGCGGAGGGTGTTATGAATTTGTGTGTTAAAGACATAGAAGGCGACATTTTACTCATTAGTCAGTTTACATTAATGGCGAGCACCAAAAAAGGGAACAGACCTTCTTATATTAAGGCTTCTAAGCCTCCCATTGCAGTGCCTTTGTATGAACAAATGATTGCGGCTTTAACGAATGATTTAGGTAAAAAAATAGAAACGGGTATTTTTGGGGCAGATATGAAAGTGAGCCTTATTAATAACGGTCCGGTTACCATTACTATCGACTCTAAAAACAAAGAATAATGACTATAGAAAAAGCACAACAAGACGTAGATGCTTGGATACAAACCGTTGGTGTTAGGTACTTTAATGAGCTTACCAACATGGGTATCTTAATGGAAGAAGTGGGAGAGCTGAGTAGGATACTCGTGCGTAAATATGGCGAACAATCTTTTAAAGCCGGCGAGTCTGATAAGGATATTGCAGATGAAATGGCCGACGTATTGTGGGTACTTATTTGCCTTGCCAATCAAACCGGCGTAGACTTAACAAAGGCGCTTGAAAAAAACTTTGAAAAGAAAAATAATAGGGATGCAACAAGGCACCTTAATAATGAGAAATTAAAATAATCTCTAACACAGATTTTGCAATAAACCTAATAACTATTTGACATAAAAAAGGCGCGCTTGAAAAGCGCGCCTTTTTTAATCGAAAGCTCAATATTATTTGCTCTCAAAAATGCTTTTTTGTTTTGCCATTTTTTCAATGTCGGCAACGGTTCTTGGTGAAGAAGCCGATAAGTTTTGATTACCTGTTGGGGTAATTAAAATATCATCTTCAATTCTTACACCAATGCTCCACCATTTTTTATCGCAGTTGCTTCCTGGTGGAATATAAATACCTGGCTCTACCGTTAATACAACGCCTGGATCTAATGTGCGAGGTCCCATATCGTGTACGTCTAAACCTAAATGGTGTGACGTTCCGTGCGGGAAATATTTACGCGCTTCAGCTTCTGTTTTTACAATGCCAAGTGCAACAAGCCCTTTGTTTACAACGGCTCTAGCTGCTGCATCAACTGATGCAAATGGTGCTCCAGGCTTACAAGCAGCGATACCAGCGTCTTGCGCTGCTAGTACGAGTTCGTATATTAATTTTTGCTCTGGTGAAAACTTGCCATTTGCAGGCACCGTTCTTGTAACGTCTGCAGTATAGCCATGGTATTCTGCAGCGCAATCACTTAATAATAAATCACCATCGTTCATTAATTTTAGATTGGTGATATAGTGCAGTACACAAGCGTTTTCGGCAGCACCGTTGATACTAGGGTATCCAGGATATTCGGAACCATTTTTCTTAAAATTATATTCCATAATCGCTTGTGCTTGGTATTCGGTCATACCTGGCTTTACAGCGCGCATAACATCGTTGTGACCTTCGCAACTAATAGTAGCAGCTTTGGCAATAAGTGCAATTTCTTCAGGTTGCTTGATACCTCTTAAGCCAGATAAAATAGCTTGTAAACTACGCGTAGCAACTGGTTTTTTTGTTGCAGCAATAGCGCTATCAACAATAGTAGCCATGCGGGTTAAAGGATCTACACTTCTTTTATACGTCGAAAATATATCTTCGTTTTTATAGGCTGTAAATACAGAATCGATCGTTGAAAAATCGATGGTGTTAGCGCTAAATTTATCGTTGATAAAAACGTTGGAAATTTTATATTTTTCTTGTACGCCTTCTGCGCCTAAAATTTTTCCTGTCCATAATTCTCTTTGTGGATCACGGTTTTGAACAAAAATAAATTCAGTACCTGTTTTATCTAAAATGGTTACAGGCTCTTTAAATAATAAGAGCATTGCATTAGGCTCTTCAAGGCCAGTAAAATAGTAGAAGTTTTTATTTTGTGAATATTGAAAATCAACATCATTGGTTCTTACACGCACTTGAGAAGCAAAGAAAATACCTACTCCGTTTTTAGAGAGCTTTTCTTTAAATGCAGCTCTGCGGCCGGCATGAAACTCGGGTGTTAAATAATCACTTGGGTAAAGGGTTGTTTGCTGTGCAAAAACCAGCAGGGGCGCCACAAATGTGAGCATCCACGTCATCAGTTTCTTTTTGTTCATTGTATTTTAAATTTATCACGCTAAAGCTATAGGATTTCTCTGAGTAAGAGAAAAAAAATGGATAAAGGGCTTAAAGCGCCTTTTTTAGGTAGAATGGCTTATTTTTGTCCTGTATGAGTAAGCCCACATTAACCCCACAAGAAAATAATTTTCAGGCCATTATATCGCATGCCAAAGAGTATGGATTTGTGTTCCCTAGTAGTGAAATTTATGATGGATTAAGCGCCGTGTATGATTACGGTCCTTACGGGTCTGAACTCAAAAAAAATATCAGGGATTATTGGTGGTATAGCATGACCCAAATGCATGAAAACATTGTGGGAATTGACGCGGCTATTTTTATGCACCCTACCACCTGGAAGGCGAGCGGGCACGTAGATAATTTTAGCGATCCTATGATCGATAATAAAGACTCTCAAAAGCGCTACCGTGTAGATCATTTGATTGAAGCCAAAGCCGATAGTTTACGTGCGGCCGGAGCGGAAGCGGAGGCCGATGCCCTCCTAGCGCAAATGGATCAATTGTTAGCAGCCGAAAACTTTGAAGCCCTTAAAAATCTATTAACTGAGCAAAAAATAACTTGTAGCGTAAGTGGTACGTCTAACTGGACCGATATCAGACAGTTTAACCTCATGTTTGATACGCAGTTAGGTTCTGTGGCAGAAGATGCAAACACCATTTATTTACGTCCAGAAACCGCACAAGGTATTTTTGTAAACTTTTTAAACGTGCAAAAAACAGCACGTATGAAAGTACCTTTTGGTATTGCACAAACAGGTAAGGCTTTTAGAAATGAAATTGTTGCGCGTCAATTTATATTTAGAATGCGTGAGTTTGAGCAAATGGAGATGCAATTTTTTGTACGTCCTGGCACGCAAATGAAATGGTACGAATATTGGAAAGAAGCGCGTTTAAAATGGCACACTGATTTAGGTATGCCTGCTAGCAAATATCGTTACCATGACCACGTTAAATTAGCGCACTACGCAGACGCGGCACTTGATATTGAATTTGAATTTCCATTTGGTTTTAAAGAGTTAGAAGGTATACATTCTCGTACCGATTTTGACTTAACCAGACACCAGGAGTTTAGTAAAAAGAAGCAACAATACTTTGACAACGATATAGATGAAGCAACCGGAAAGCCTTATGGCAACTACATTCCGTACGTTGTAGAAACATCTATAGGACTTGACCGTATGTTTTTAGCAGTACTTAGCAACGCTTACGAAGAAGAAAAAATTACCAAAGAAGATGGTAGTACCGATGAGCGTGTTGTATTACATATTCCTGCAAAAATAGCACCGGTTAAACTCGCTATTTTACCACTCGTTAAAAAAGATGGCCTTCCTGAAATTGCCCGTGAACTAATGGACAGTTGCAAAGGTCAATTCAAATGTTTTTACGAAGAAAAAGATGCAATTGGAAAGCGTTATCGCAGACAAGATGCCATCGGTACTCCGTTTTGCGTAACCATTGATCACCAAACGAAAGAAGACCAAACGGTTACCATTCGTTACCGTGATGCCATGACGCAGGAGCGCGTGCACATTAGTAAGGTAAAAGAGATTGTGCTTGCGGCTATCGCGTAAGAATAATCAGCTACGCTTTTACCCATAGATTTCTAAGTGGATGTCTTTTTTGTCGTAACCTGCTGCCATGATGCGCTGCTTGGCTTCGTCAATCATATTTTTCCAGCCACATAAATAAAATTGTGAAGGATTTTTTGCAGCCAATAACTGCTCGTATACAGCGTGCACATAACCGTTATAGGCGCCATCAGGCACCATGTCTTCTCTAGAAAAAACGGGATGGTAAAAGAAGTTATTCTCTTTTTGTTCTAAGGCTTTTAATTCGTGACCATATAAACAGTCATGCATTTTTCGACACCCAAAAATGAGGTGAATATTTTTATGTGCTATTTTTTGTTGATGGATCCAATTCACCATAGATCTAAATGGCGCAACGCCCGTTCCCGTACAAATTAAATAGAGGTCTTTGTCGAGTGTTTCTGGTAAGGTAAATACGCCCACAGGACCTCTTAAGGTAATAGCACTTCCTACTTTTATTTCATTGAACAAATAGGTGGTTCCAAGGCCTCCCTCTAGTAAAACAATCACGAGTTCTATAATATTGGTGCCATCCGGAGCAGATGCAATGGAATAGCTGCGCCAGCGTTTGTTTGTTTTTTCGTGAATGGGTAGATCTAGGGTAACAAACTGCCCTGGCTTAAAATTAAAACTGTCTAGCTCTGGAATTTGAATCCAAAAACGCCGCGTGCTTTCCGATGCGTCTTCAATTTTGATGACCGTTCCTGTGCGCCAAGGCTCTAACATAGTTTTAGTCTTTGACACAATTTAAATGAATGCAGCCGAACTATAAAAAATAAGTTGGGCCGAGGAAACCGAAAATAAATGGTCTGGGTGTGATTGTGTTAAGCTGGGCTTAAAAAAGTGCACAAAAAATTTTGGGCAAAAAAAATCCGAGGGCGAAGCCCTCGGATTTTTCGATCTAAAAAATTTTCGATCTAGATTATCATAAAAATTATTTAGGATCTAGTGCTAACTTAATCGTTTGCGCTAAATCAGCTAAATGCATTTTAGTCATTTTATCTGAAGTAGAAGCTGCTGCTGCGCTTACAGTGCCTTTAAGGGCTACTAATTGTGCGCGTGCAATGCTGTTTACATCACTACGGCTGTTGTAACCTGATCCGTAAGGATTGTTACCACCGCCACCGCCGCCACCAAAGCTAATGGTAATACCACCTGCGCTTGGTTTAGGATTGATGATTGCATCTAATTTATCTACATAGCTTTTTTGTAACATTCTACGGTAGGTATCAACTGCTTTACCAGACTTTAATTCACTGAATAAGTCGTTTTGTAAATCGTTGATCATTTCAGTTGCAGCATATACTTTGTCTGCACCAAAACGGTCTACGTTCATTTGCATACGGTGTAAGCGGTCTGTGCTTAACATAGAAGCTAATGCACTTTCTTGCGCACCTGCAATTGGATCTGCAGAACCAGGAACGTTTATTTTGTCCCAGATTTTTTTGTCAATCAACCAAGTTGGTGTTTGGAATAATTGTCTGTTTAAAAATCCTAAAGCATCTTTTTGATGTTGCTTAGGTGTTGGCTCATAAACAGCAACACCACTTGCAGATGTTTGGAATGTTTCATATACACCACCTACATTGCGGCTTACATGTCCAACGTATCTTCTAAATTGGCCTAATAATTGACCGTAAATAGTAGCTACGTTTTCGTTTAAATCACCTTCTTCGGTTGTATACTCAGGAAGTTTAGCAAGTAAACGTTGTAAGTTTTTAACACCATAGTCACTCGCTTTAACAGCGTTGTCACTAAGGTCTTCAGACTGGCTACGTGGATCTTGTTGGTTGCCACCTTCGTAGGTGCCAAACCAAGCACGAGGGTTTGCTTTAAGTGTTTCAGTAATTAACTTACTGCTCGCTAATTTAGTTTCTTCTTCGGTGTTACCTGGAATATAACCATAGCCCCAACGGATAGCCCATAAATCGTAATCACCAATGCGAGGGTATAAACCTGCTTTAGAGATATTGTCTTCTGGTTGTGCTACATAGTTAAAACGAGCATAGTCCATGATAGAAGCGGTGTGACCGTTTGCTTCAACCCATGTTTTATCACGTAATTTTTCTACTGGGGTTTTGCTACTGCTTCCCATGTTATGTCTTAAGCCTAGCGTATGTCCTACTTCGTGTGAAGAAACGAAACGAATTAAATCGCCCATTAAATCATCATCATATTTCATGCTACGAGCACGTGGATCTACTGCTGCAGTTTGAATCATGTACCAATCGTGTACAAGCTTCATAACGTTGTGGTACCAGCCAATATGGCTTTCTAAAATTTCACCACTGCGCGGATCGTGTACGTTAGGACCATATGCATTTTCTGTTTCAGAAGCAAAATAACGAACTACAGAGTAGCGCGCATCTTCTAGGCTCATCGTAGTGTCATTTTCTGGCCACTCTTTACCTACAATTGCATTTTTGAAACCAGCTTGTTCAAAAGCTTTTTGCCAATCGTTGATACCTAAAATAAGGTGCTTGCGCCACTGCTTTGGAGTTGCAGGATCGATGTAATAAACGATTTGTTTTTTTGGCTCTACGAGTTCGCCTTTTTTCCATTTTTCTACATCAGCATCTTTTGGCTCTAATCTCCAACGAACTGCAAATTCTTTATTAGAAACTTTTTGTTGGTTATCGCCAAACACAACGTAATCATCTGTAAAGAATCCAACACGCTTGTCTGCAATCCTTGCTGCCATTGGCTTTGCAGGAAGTAGTAAAAGAGATGTGTTGAGTTCAATTGTGATAGCGTTGTTACCGTTTGCTGTTGGAATAGATGCTGTTGGAGCAGGGCTTGCGCCGCCAAATCCACCACCTGCTGCCGAAGAACCAAAAGTTTTTACAGTTCTGATTTCGGTGTTAATTGGGTAGCTAGAAATTTTGTCAATATAAGATCTGTCAGCAGAAATTTGCGTTAAACTCAATGAACGTTTTACTTGAGAACTAACACTTACTAAAGGGTTGTCACCTTTAAAATAATCAGTTACATCAATTACAACGCCAGAACTATCTTTAGAGAAAGCTGCAATAGGAAAAGCTGCAGCAATCGCATTTAAATTAGAGTTGGTAACAGCTTTGTAAATATCATCGGTTGGATTTGCAGAACTAATAAGTGCAATGCCACGTAAAAAGATATTGCTGCTTGGCCCTTTTTCGAAAGTCATGGTTTGTTGGTTGGCAATTTCACCACCATACACGCCACGTCCGCCACCTACTGCAGGTACTTTAATATAACGTGTTACCGCTAAAATTTCACGACCCATTAAGCTGTTAGGGATTTCAAAGTAAAATTTATCATCTACCTTATGAACGGTAAACAAGCCCTTCTGAGATACTGCTTTTGCAGTAATTACTTCTTTAAATGGTTTTGGTGCAGTTCTTGCCCCACCTAAACCAGCCATTCCGGCCATACCAGGCATGCCAGCTCTTCCGCCTGGCGCTTGCGTGGAATCTCTTTGTTGCGCCACACTCATCGTAGTAACGAGAAGTGCCGCCGCGATAAAATAGTTTTTCATTGGTCAATTTAGTTGTTGAATAATGCTTTAAAGATAGGGCTCCATATAATTCGGCCCTCTATTTTTTAATCTAAGTTGGATGAATGGCAAAATAAATTGAACAAATCGGTGAAAAATTGTGGATTTTGAAGGTTTAAGGCTCTTATACACAGGTTCTTAGCGGTATTTTACCTGCTACCGGATTAAATTTTTGTAACCAAATTTGGCTATTTCAATAAAATCCCTAATTTGTAAGCCCTAAGGGTTTATTTGAAAAAAATTTACGTTTAAAATATTTTTATTTGAATCCAAACGGGACAAATTTTTAAATCGGTTTTAATTATTTAAAAAACAAAAAATCTATCGAATCATGGCTGAGACAAAACCAACTGCAACAGCTGCAAAAAGTAGTTCAACTGCACAACCTAACAAAAGCAGTAA
>JACCDN010006140.1_pt1 | contig 37652 bp, 36 predicted proteins | sample 7441691 | NCBI WGS metagenome assembly JACCDN01 (sample SAMN15323439, study PRJNA562643) | freshwater metagenome | isolation source: river surface water | place: USA:Blue River Watershed | collected 2017-08-16
AGCGCCTGGGGTATTGATTTCTAGTAAAAGAAGCAGAAAGCGGTAAACATTTTTCAAGGTTGAAAAAAGGTTAATTTGCAAGAAGGCCCAGTAGGGGGGGCTAATAACAAGTTCAAATTCAGTAGGGATTTGTGCTCAAAACAATATTTAGCAAAGTTACCATGGTTTATCAATAAACACTAACTTTGGGTAATTTTTATAAGTTATACGCTGGCTTGAAGTTAATTTGTTGAGCCCGATATCAAGAGTTAGCGGTCCTTTTCGAATAGATTATGCTCAAAAAAGCCTCTATACAAATATCTAATCATGCTTCTAAGATGCCAATATAAGTACTTTATCCGTTTTCTACTATCTCTTTGTGCACTATGCAATATGCTAATTGATGGTACCCAAAGAACACGTCCTCCGCTTAAGTTTAATCTCTGACAAATATCAACATCTTCTAGATACATGAAATAAGAAGTATCAAAACCATTAAGGTCTTTGAAATTATTAGAGTTAAAAAACAAAAACATTCCAGCGGCCCAATCAACTGATATTGGTGACTTGTCATCAGGAATAGTGTAATCAGGCCTTTGATTACCTAGAACTACTCTTTTAAAAATACGCAACAAGCTTGGATAATTGCGAACACTATCTTCAACAAGACCAGATGCGTTCAAAACTAAAGGTGCGCACACAAAAATATCTTGATTTATATATGAATCAAGATATTTAAATATATCATTTTTAATTCTAATGTCTGGATTAATAACAACAAATCTACAACCAGAAGAATGACTGAAGGCATTATTATGATTTTCACCGTAACCTTTGGGAGATTTATTCCTAAATATTTTTATATTTGAGAATGCCAAATTTTGAATGTAGGACTCATCTTCAGGAACGTTAATAGTTAGAAGAATTTCATGTTCATCAGTTAGAAAATCATTAAAGTCGTGGAAAAGTTCAGAGATATAATTTCCACTACAATGACTAACTACAGAAATACTGTATCTAATAGGCATAATTTTTAGATATGAATTTAAGAAGATTTGATGTACTTGGCAATTTTTATGATTAATATAAAAGCAGAAGTTGGTAGTAAACTAAATAAAAATAAACAAATAAACAACGGAAGGCCAATGAAATCTTTATATAAATTTAACTGTTTTAAAATGGATCTAATTGAGGCTCCGTTAGCTCTAGCAAAAATTAAATTTTTTACTAATATAAGTATACCAATCTTTTTGTAAAAAAATCCATATTTTTGGTGCAAAGAAATTAGTGTATTCAAATATTCATTAATTGCACCGATTTTATCTCTTTGAGTATAAGAAAGACTTCCTGAAATGTCTCGATAAACGGCATAAGTTTTATTAATTTGTACAATTTCATACTGTGAAGAAAGTCTAACCCATAGTTCAGGATCTTCGCAGTATCTAAGATCTTCTATAAAAAGATTTGACAATAAAATTTCACGAGAAATTAGAGTACATGATGGGTGAAGTAGTAACTTACCTTTTAAGTAATCATGTGCATATGCATGAAGTGGTCTAATAGTGAGAAGTTTATAAATTGGTAAATTTTGATTTATAAAGCATTCGTTTCGAGATTGTCGAGAGATAATGAAAGTAAATATTTTATGTAGTGGAAATTGATTTATTGATTCACGCAATGCAGAAATTAATCCAGGCAAAGGCATGTCATCTGCATCAAAAAAAAGAACATACGGTCTAGTTGAATGCTTTACACCGAAATTTCTAGCAGTAGATGGACCAGAATTTTTTTCTAATCTAAAAACATGACAATTAGCAGTATGTAGCAAAAATAATTTTTCAACAATTTCATAACTGGAATCAGTTGAATGATCGTCAACAACAATTAATTCATCTATGTTCGTAAGCTCATTAAGTAAGAGTCTCAGCGTTTGCAACGCGAAAGTCTCCTTATTGAATAAAGGCACAATAATGGAAATGCCGCAATCCATTGAAGTCATATCGAAGGTGAAAAAATTAAAGTAAGGTTAAAAAGATAACAATCGAAATACAAATTTTAGCTTACGTAAAAGAATCCACTTCAGAGCATAAATAATTGATAAATGGTTGCTTATGATATCGAAATATTCATCTTGAAGTAAGCCTTCATGTAGTTGGGAAATTCCTCCGGGTGAAATCTCTGAGACAATAATATTAGTGGCAGAAGATTTGGCTGATAGTTTTATTGTTGCATAAAGCCACATGTCGAAATCTGAGGCAATTTTATATACCATATTAAACCTATTATATCGAAGAAAGTCCGTTCGTATGAAACATGATTGATGACAGCCTGGCATTTCAGATTTCAAATTTAATTTTGGGTGATATACCTTTTGAAGTATTCCAGATTTGTATATTTTATTGTGTCGAACTGAGCCAAATAGAAAGATAGCATCATCCTCATTTTCTAATAGAAGCCTTAAGCTAGAAAGTGTATTGTTTGACTCGAATACATCACCAGAATTTAAAAAAATTGTCCATTTTGTATTGGCTTGGCAGGCATATTGTATACCCTTATTCATTGCATCATAAATTCCACTATCTTTTTCTGATATCGCCTTATAGAATAGTTTGCTATTGTTATGCATCCACTCTTTTGTTCCATCAACTGAATCCCCATCAATAATAATATGCTTAAAGATTTTACAATCTTGAGAATGTACAGATTGTGATGTTAATTTAAGATCGGCGAGTGAATTCTTACAGATAGTAATGATAGATAAAAGTTCTAATGGCATGTTCGCAATGAATTGTTAAATTTTATCAGGAAGAAATACAAAATGAAATGGTGTGAGATGATTAATCTCGCCATTTATTAGTAGAGTATAAAAGCAATATGAAGAACCAAAAATTATTAAAATATAAAAGAACACAGATTTTAATTTATTGGAAATAATATCGTCAATAAGTATGGGAAGTGATATTACAAGATTAATGATGAAAAATGAATTCAATCTCATCATGCTCAAGAAGTCAATATTCAAAAACAGTCCAATTATTATCGTAAATATTGACAAAAGATTCATATTTGATAATATGATTTTTATCACTGATACATCATAATATCTATTGAAATATTTGAACTTGTAAACAATTAAGGAAGACAATATGAGATAGAAAGATAAAGCAATGTAATTTCCTCCTTCAAAACGTAATCCATCATCGATTATATAAATAGCATATGGAGTGTATTCAATGAAACTAAAAAATAAATTGGAAAAAATTATGGAACACAATGTTATAACTAATACATAATAAAAATGAAATCGTTTGTTGATAAAAATATAAATAAATAATATAAAGGCTGACAAATGCATAAATGAAGCGATTAATATAGTAGTGAAAAACTTAAGCATATTTCCCGTTGCTATATAATATATGGCATATAATGAAACACCAATTGCCGCCCATTGCCGGATTTGGTTGAAGCTGGATAAATAAAAAATAGGGAATGTGAAGAATATAAAATAAGAAATTAAGCGAGAATTAAATTTATCATTAAGAAGAAGAAACCGATGCAAGCCAAGAATCGGAATAATTGCATAAAGTAGGAAAATAAATTCATTTCCCAATCCTAGATTTTTAATGAATTTAACAATTATATAAGTAAATGGTTCGGTAAAGTTAAAATCATTGCTAGAGTAAATAGATTCGAATAATAATGTGTATGAGATATAATCTGTTCCAACGTTTAGTCTAAACCCAGAAAAAACGATCGATATTAATAGTATTAAAATACAAAAATATGAACTTCTATAATAATAAGCTAATAAAAGAAGTGCAAATAAGGAACTATAAAAATAGACATATGGAAAGGAGTAAATAGGCTTTACAATTAAAAAAAATGAAATAAATAAAATGAAAAGTTTGTCATATGGAAATTTTGCTAAAAACATAAATTAAAAAATAAAATTTTCTATTGCATTGAGTTATATGAGGCTTGAGTTAAATAGTGCCTCGTATTTTATTTAATAAATAACCATATTGCACATTGAATTCTTCAATGCTTGTAGCATCATTTAACGGGATACCTGATCCAATGCCGGGGAGATTAATTAACGTATTTTTAGATAAAAGAGAATTCAGAAACTTTATTGCGTTATTAGAAATATTTGAATCAAACTCAATCCATTTTTTTGGTATTTCGGCTAATGATGATAGTTCGGTAATATGAATCGTGCCAGGAAGACCTTTAAACCACGGTTGTCCAGTAACAATTGTGTGTAATCCAGCTAAAGATCTTTCAATCGCTATCGTTCCTGATATTGTAACTGGTACATACCATTTAGAATTATCCATGTTAATAGATAGTGGATAATTGGCTGGGATAAGTTCACATCCGAGACTAATTAAATCTTCCAAGTATTCGCGTGAACGCCATAAGCCGACTCTAGTTGGGCCAACAATATTATCAGTATATAACCAACTAGCAGGGTGTTCTTTGTATAAAATCGTATCTTTATAGCCTAACTTTCTAATAAATAAAACAATGTCGATGTGGGAGAAATAATCTCCACCTTCTGGAAAACTTGTTGCCTCGGGTTGATAATGTGCTGCAATAAGCAGATGCGGTTTAATCTTAAATATAAACTCTTTAGTATTGCTAATCGACAATTGGTTGGATGTGTAATAATTTAGAAATTTCCTTTGATTATTCAATATGTTTAAATGGCCAATAAAACCATAGTCTTTTGGATTAGCCCAAGAAGATTTTTTAACTTTTAAATTATATAAAAAATATTTGAAGTAAGCAAGATTTTTTAGTAAAAGTAGACGCGCAACATCGAGGGCTGCAAAAAAATAAATACAATTGCGCAGTTTAAGTTTTCTTGTTCCTTGAGGTTGAAGATCTAATAACTTATTTTTTAATAGTAATTCTAATTTGGATGTGTATTCAAAATCATTAATTTTAAAATTAAGGATAGATCTTGTCTTTATATCATTAAATTGAATTAATGGTAGTAAGCGACCATCGAAAATAGCATACAAAAAAATTTGTTTTAAATTTGATAATTCACATGCAATCGAAAACAAAGACGTTTCATAATGGTGTGGTATACCAGTATTATATATGGCGAAATCTAATTTAAGTTTAGTAATTCCTGCCATAATATTAAATATTAAATATGAAGAATGACTTCTTAAATTTTCATAATCCTCAGAACTTCCTATCCAACGTGTCCAAATAGGAGCCCACCAATTAACTCTATTGCGAATTAAAGCAATATCATAATTGAGAGATGTTGTATTAGAATAACTTTCGATTCCAATTAAATTCCTAGTCTTGCTTTCATCAGAGTAAATCCACCATCCATCATTATCAAAGTAAATAGCACAAGGATCAGAATAATATAAACTTTTAATGTGAACGCTTGGCCAAATAATAGCAAATTGTTTCTTCATGATTTCAACTTAAAAATTTAGCTTTAATTAAATAATATGTCAATCGTAAGAATAGAGCCTATTTTGGAAATACATTGTAATTTGAAATATATAAAATTTTAACAACGATTAAATTAGTTCTAGTTGATAGGATATTGGTATTGAATATATGTAAATTGAGTCATATTATCTTCATTCCAATTCCAAAAATGGACCGAGAATGTCCACGAAGAAAATTAGGTACGGGTAATGTAGTGTCATTTCTAAATGGAAGAAGATAATAAGCTTTTAAAAAACGATTCTTACCTCGATACCATTGAATACTTTTGCAACGTAAAGCAGGAAAAATATGAATGTTTTGAAAGCCTTTTAATTTAAGTAAAATTTCAAGAGATGCAGGTGTATATGGTCGAACATGAGTAGGATCATTATAAAAATTTTTCCAATCTAATTGAAAATTTGGAGTGGAAAAATACACAATTCCGCCTGGTTTTAGGCAGCGAAAGATTTCGTTTAAAAATAGATCGGGATTAAGTATATGTTCAATAACTGCTAAACTAATGGCGATATCTACTGAATTTTCTTGAATTGGAAATCTGCTATTTTCGAAATTAACTTCTTCGTAATCAAGTCCACTATAACACCAATTTTGATTTATACATGCAACTTCTAAATAACGATCAGCACACCCTAAATCAAGTACAGACTTAGAGCCACTTAAATCGTATCCGACTTCATTTGCTAATAATTTCAAAGTATTGATTTCTCTGATTCCTAAATTGATTCGTTCATCATCAATGGAGTCTTTAGATTGTTTATGTGACTGATATGAATGTTTCAAATCATTAAAATTCATAAATTTAAAAAAAATTGAAATTGTTAATTGAAAATGCAAGCAATAAAATGAATGCCGATTAGTATTTTTTAAATCTAAGTACTTGAGTAGCACCAAAATCAAGTTTTTTCGCAATTTGATCAAGTGCAGACTTAACACGAGGCTGAATTTCGCCAAAAAGATTTGCACCAAAGCTACTTGCAGAAATACATTTCATACCAAATTTGTCGAACATATTAATCAGGGCATCTCTAGAAAATAAATTTATATGCTCAACAACTATGTAATGCGACCACTCCTCTCTCAATTTGTTTGCAAGTAGTCCATACATAGGAGTTTCAATTAAGATTTCACCATTATCTTGTAGTAAATTAATAATTTCTTTAAGCGCAGGCTCAGGCTTATAAATGTGCTCGATAACATTCCATAAAGTTATAAGATCGAATTTTTCATTAATATCTCTTAATTGTTTTGTAGAATAAAAATTTTGCGACATCTTTTGGCAAGCTTCAAGCATATCTGAGTCAATATCTATGCCATAAATGTTATTGTGATTCAAACCACAGACATGAGTTAAATATTTATAAAAAATTCCATTTGCACAGCCATAATCTAAAATCTTTAAATTTTTTAGATCTTCAATTGAATAGCCAGCGTCTTGAATCGAATAACCATAGTTTTCAAAAACAATATCTTCGTATCTATCTGAATAATGAAGTTTATGGCTCGAATGGTGATCTGTAGTACCTGCAAAATCCATATCAATATAACCGCTAGAATAGTATTTTAGAAGATTATCTTCTGTGGGATAAGGATCAATATGTGCAGATCCGCAATTTGCACACTCTACCCAAGTTGATTGAAAGAATTTCCCGCTAATTTCTTTTGTTTTGGTTAAAATTTCATATGAGAAGGAATGGTTGCAAATTTGACATTCGTCATTTGAACGAATTAGTGTACGAGACATGTTTTAATCCTAATGTATGATGTTTGTGGTTTGAAATTTAATCCAATAAAAGATAATTTATGGAGAAAAAATCATTAGGAAAATGTTTATTCGGAGTTCGCTCAAAAAGGCATAAGGATCCAAGTACTCCATTCCAGATTAACTTTCTAGTAAGACAGCCAATGAGTGCGCGATGATCTATATGAATTATTAATTCACCTGTATCCTTTTTGATTGATTCAAAAAGTTGGTAATTACCCATTTTAAATGCCTGGTCAGGTAAATTATTTGTTATGACTAGATCTTGATAAATTTCAAATCGTATAGACTGCGTGATTGAAATTGCGTCAAAATTTATTTTATGAAGCCAATTAGCACGGGCTTTTGACAGCATTTCTATAATTTCTTCGATCGGTAAAGTATTAATTGTCTCATAATCATAAGGATCATCTTTGTGCATCCGTTTGGCAGCCAGAATGTTAGCCTCAATAGGTGTGACCTCAGGTTTTACGCTAGTTACAAAATTATCAGAATTCAATTTAACCGAATATCCACCCTCAAGGGTTAACATCTTAACTGGGATGCCTAAATGATTAATTAACTCGCTGATCTCTAAGTATGTAGGTTGCGCTATATTAGAATCGAAAATTGATAGCTTGCCTGGAATTATATAGGTCCCACCAGCTGGAAAATAATACTGTGCGCCTAAACTCCGCAACCAATGCATTAGCTTATCTAAAGAAATATCTACAATTCGCTTTTTTTCCGCTATATGATCAATTCCCAGAAAAAGCTGCGGGTACTCACCAGCAGCGCCTGACATAAGACAAGCTATGTCTATTTTACCTAGTTTAGCAAATATCCAGTCTCGTACTTGAAGGAGGTCGGCTGTTGATAATGGGTTATCAACTTGGTTGAAAAATACAGTTCCATTAGCCTTGAATGCAATAGAGGTATCAAGATCATAATTTATATCATCTTCTAAACAGGACGAATTACTAGTCATTTGGGGAAATATTGCAATATCAGATGAGCCAAATTGATATACAGCAAATGGTTCTAATTCATGGATTACCTTAACTCCAAGTTTCTTTAAACGATTTCGCATAACTGGGCTCTTAAACCGTTTAATAATGAATTCTCGATCTAGCAACCCTAATGATTTAAGAGATTCGGTGTGGAAATGGTCATCATGTAGGTGGGAAAGGTAAACAAATCTTGCATCTGACAGATGGTTTGCTAATTGATTTATAGGATATTCTGGAAAACTCTGCCATCCCCCTGAATTAGCTTTTCCCATCCAAGGATCGCAAATGATGTGTTCTTCTTCAGTTTTGACTGAAATAAATGAGTTGCTATAGTGTGTTATTTGCATGATTAAATAATAGTTATTTGGCGACTTAAAGTGCGGATTAAGTCATGCCCATCCCATTTTACTGAAAACTCCAGGGTACGCCCAATGGGCACGATCCGGTCTATCCCTAAAGCACGTCCTTTGAGGACCAGCACTTGTAGGGCCGACTTATCTAGTCCCGCGTAGGACAGTGTTTGGTACCTACGACTGATGATGGGGAGAATTTGTTCAAGCTCGGCTAGCTCGAATTCAAAGAACAATCCGCAATTCCCGTGCCAATGGTCAATTCCTGGCTCCAGTTTGCCCAGAGTGATGCGCGTGATGAGGTTGTCCAGGCCCGGCACGATGCGGCTTCCTTCATGCAGTGCCGCAAAACGCAGCGCTTGAGCCAGCTTGTCCACGGCAGAACGCGGTTCCAGGGTGTACCGGGCTTGCGCATGGGCATGGAGCTGCGTCCAAAAAAGATCACGGGCTTGTTTGACAACTTCATGAGTCCCCAGCCAAAGAACCAAATGGGGGGCCGTGCAAGCGTTTTGGTCAAACAGGTAGGTGTCGTTGTAAAAACCTTGTGCAAGCTCTGAGGCCTTGACCTCGGCCAGGTAACGCTGGGCCCCGATCACACAAACAGAATAGCGGTCGGCAAAGGTGACGTCAAAGGCACGCGGCGGCAGCGCATTGCGGCGGATATTCTCAATCGCGCTGTCCCCACCCCAGATCACCCGCACATCGCACACACTGGAAAACATGGCCGTGATGTCTTGCGCATTGCGGTCGTAACGTATCAGTCGAATGTTATCGCGCAAGTTCTGGTGTTCCGGATTACTCAACAGCGCGTCTATAGCCTGCGCAATGATGCGCACTTGGACAAAATCAGCTGAGGGCACGCGCACGATATTGGCATTGCCCGCCAGCAAACCAGTCACCAGTGAATAAGCAAAGTTCACGGGAACATTGGCCGGCCCCACATGAAACACCACGCCCCGTCCTAGCCGGCGGTCCACTTCCGGGTAATCGCGCCGCATGACATCCAGGGATGCACGCCGACACCAGAATCCGAATGAATACAAGTCCGGCAAGGTCCGAGAGCGCGGGTCCGCACACAGCATCTGCGACAAGTCAGCCAGGAAAGCCAGAACTTGCGGCGCAAAGGGCTGCAAGGGCAGGCAATGCTGAATGCGGAGGAGATCGGCGCCCACAGGGGCCAGCAGTTCCAAGCGATCGTCAAGCACCATGAGGCAACCCTTCTGCTACCTGGGCAGCGCCTGCGGCAAAGGTGTCACTGCAGCCCCGCAGTTCAGCGCTCTTGATGCGTCCGAGCACCTTGAAGTACTTACCCAGCCTGCCGCAGGGGCAATCGTCCTCGCCAAGCAACACGCCCTCGTCGTCCGTCAGCAAGGCATGGCCCGGGTAGCTGCCCGGTAACACCGACACCACTTCAATGAGGCCCGCATCACCCACGCCAGCCGGGGCAAAGTCGTGGGGTCGCCGAACAATGACGTCTGAATACGTGGACGCGTGCAGATGACCCTGCTCGCATTCCATGTAGATGGAACCCGTCTGCTCGACCATGCCGTAATAGTCGTGCACCCGTTTGATGCCGCAGACTGCCTGCAAGCGCTCTCGGAACAAGGTGGAAGACACGGACTCGTTGATCAGAGTTTTCCAACCGCCGCCATGAACCAAAATGGCTTGACTCAGGTCCAGTTGGCGAGCGCTGCTTACCAGTGCTTTGTACAGGTGTTGCCAAACCATGAAGGTGAAGCCAAAAACGAACACGGGGCTGCCCGCATGCTTTTCCAGAAACTGGGCCACTGGATCGATGTCGAGTTGCATGCTGTCGTTCAGAGCAAAAATTCGGTCGCGGCCGAAAATGGAAAACCCTAAAATGCCTGCACCCCGGGCAGAGAACAGGGCCCGGTCCTTGATGACGGCCGGACTGTCTACCACGATCATGGGCATGCGCTGCGCACCAGTCACGGCAGACACGATGCGGGTCAAGGCTTTGGTCTGGTTGGCCGCCGTCATGCGGTCCAGATATATTCGGGACGGTGTCTGGCCCGAGGTCCCGCTAGAGGTCATGGTCTTGACCACCTCCTCACGCGGCACACTCAGCAAATCCAGTTGCTTGAACAAACGCACCGGCAGGAAAGGAATATCCGCCGGCGACTGGACCACCTCAGGTCGGAAACCTTGGGCCTCAAGCATCTGCCTGTAAGGCGGGCAAAGCGCAGCATGTTGTGCAGTGAGCTCCAGCAGGCCACGCGTGAGCAGGGCATTTTTGGCTCTGCGGTCTAGGGCATAAGGCGCAAGTGCGTGCCAGGGTCCCAAATCCATCATGCCAGCACCTCACTCATTAGCAGTTGGTAGTCGGTTTTACCAGCCGGTGTTCTGGGTAGGCTGCCGATCACCCGCACTTGGTAGGCTGATGGGTGAATGCCCGTACTCTCTGCCAACAAGCTTGGCAGTGTGACCTGGTGCTGGCCGTCCGTGATCCAGACCGTTACACGGTCTTCAGCGCCAGTGCAGGCAACCTCTGCCAAAAGACCCAGGCAAATCTGCTCCAGGTCGTCAAGACTCACGCGCTTACCAAACAACTTGGCGATACGGCTCAGGCGGCCAGTGATGTAGTAGTAACCTTCGGCATCGCGCAGGGCTAGGTCACCTGTGCGCAAGCAGCCGTGGCGCTCATCGCCCCTGGACAGATCAGCGCGCTGCTCGGCATAGCCCATAGTCACATTGGGGCCACGGTAGCCCAGCTCGCCTTGTACGTCGGCAGCGGTAATCTCGCCCCCGGTCGGGTCCACAAGGAACAGCTCACCGCCCGGTATGGCCACGCCAATGCTGCCCACTTTTTCCATCACCCGCGCAGCAGGCACATAGCTCATGCGTGCGGTCGCCTCGGTCTGTCCGTACATCACGTAAAAGTCAATGCCATTGCGCGCCGCGAACTCGGCAAATTCGCGGACCAGGTCGTCGCTAAGCTTGCCGCCCGCCTGGGTCAGGGTGCGCAGCGCGCCGGGATTCGCTCGAAGGAAACCCAGCCGCTTGAGCATTTGGTAGGTGTAGGGCACACCCGCCAGAGAGGTCGCACCAGCCTCTTTGATGAACGTCCAAAAAGGTTTCTCCATTACTGAGTGGTTGGTCACCAACAAGGTGGCGCCTACTTGCAAGTGGCTGCTCAGCACGGAAAAACCGTAAGTGTAGTGCAGAGGCAAACTGGTGACCGGGCGATCGCCAGGTCCAATGTTCAAGTAGCTCGCAATCGCCTGGGCGTTCGACAGCACATTACCCCGGCTCTGCCGAACCAGCTTGGGACTGCCCGTACTGCCAGAGGTGCTCAGCAGCAATGCTAGGTCGGGGTGAGGTTGGCAACGGGGGGCGGGATTCTCTGACGTGAGAACCACGTAGTCAAGTATGGTCAGCAGACAAGGATTTTTCGAATACTCAGCATGCAGGTCACTTGACAGCACCAGGACATCGGGCTGATAGCGTTCTATGTATAGCACAACAGTAGCTTGAGTGGCGCTAGCGTCAAGCAAAATGGGGACCACCCCATGCTTGATCATGGCCACGATGGCCGCCACACAGCCCAAGGTGTTGCGAACCAGGACCAAGGCTACCGTTCTAGTGGGGACTATAGACGCCAAGCGCATTGAAATCTGCGCCAAGTCCCAATAGGACAACACCTGACCCGAATCGTCCAGCGCGGCGGGTCGATCGTCGGGAAACGCGTCCAGGGGGAAGAGCGTCACGCCACCGTGCTCCAGCGCGACTGGATCTGCGTGGCGATCTGAGGGGCAGTTAGCCCGGTTTTGGACAGCAAGTGCCGGTAATCGCCCGCATGGGGAAAGTAATCGTGAACGCCGATAATGAGCTGCGGTGGCGTTGCCGCAAATTGGCACTTGTGCTCTGCAACAGCACCACCCAGGCCACCCAGAATGCTGTGCTCCTCGACCGTCACCACCAGGCGGGCCGAGGCGTAGACCTCCTGCAGCATGTCGGTGTCCAGCGGCTTGATGGTGTGCATATTGACCACACCCACCCGCAGGCCCTGAGTTTCTAACAGTTTGGCTGCCTGTAGTGACTCGTAGACGACCGGACCGGTGGCGACGATGGTAATTTCCTCACCGCCACGCAGGCGAATGGCTTTGCCAATGCAAAACTCATAGTCTTCCGCGAACACCAACGGGTGCGGCACATTCCCGCCCAGTCGCAAATAAGCGGGCCCCGGGTAGTTGGCAAGCGCATGCACAGCCTTGACCGTCTCGGTGCAGTCGGCTGGGGAGATCACCGCCATGTTCGGAATCGCGCGCATGAACGCAATGTCCTCCAGGCTGATGTGCGTCGGCCCCAGCACACCCACCGAAAAACCCGCTCCCAGGCCAACGAGCTTGACGCCCAGCCCCATGTAACCCATGTTTACCCGCACCGGATCTGCGCTGCGGGCTGCCGCAAAGGTCGCGTAAGTGGTGGCAAAGACGCTGAAGCCTTCGTTGCAGAGCCCTGCAGCCAAGCCCACCATGTTTTGCTCGGCAATACCCACATTGATGAGCCGGTCGGGATGGGCTGCGGCAAAACGGTCCAGCCCTGAAAAATTGCGCAAATCGGCTGTGACGATCAGGGTTTCAGGATTGATCTCTGGCAGGCCCATGGCGGCCTGGCCAAAGGTGCCGGCAGAGCCAAGCATCGACCAGGTCCGGATATTGGCGCGGGTAAAAATACTCATTGGTTCACCGCCTTGGCTACGGTCAATTCGTCAAATTGAGCCTGGGTCATTCGGTTGTGGTGCCAAGCCGGGTTGTTTTCCATGTAGGGCACGCCTTTGCCCTTGACGGTGTTGGCCACAATGACTGTGGGCTTGCCCCCCAGGTTATCAAAAGCGTCCAGCAGCGCAGCCAGGTTGTGACCGTCAACGATGCGCGCCTGCCAGCCAAAGCTCTCCCATTTTACAGCCATGTCATCCATATTCAAAACATCCTTGGTCGGGCCGTCATATTGCAGGCCGTTATTGTCGATGATGGCCACCAGGTTCGACAGCCCGAAGTGCGCCGCCGCCGCCGCGCTTTCCCAGACCGATCCTTCGCCGCACTCGCCGTCGCCCATGAGCACGAACACGCGTGGCTCGTACTTGCCGCGCTTGCGTAAGCCTATGGCTGTTCCCACGCCCAACGCCAGGCCCAAGCCCAGGCTGCCGCTGGAAAACTCGATGCCCTTATCGGGGTTCATGGACGGGTGGCCATAGAGAAAGGTGTGGTTGCTCTTGAAGGTCATGAGCTCCTCGTCTGTCACAAAGCCCACCTGCTTAAGGGCTGCGTAATACGCCATGGCCCCGTGCCCCTTGCTCAAAATAAAACGGTCACGCTCGGGCCAGCGTGGCTGCGCCGGGTTCACGCGCATCACCGACTGGTACAGCACCGCCATGATCTCCACCATCGACAAGCCACCCCCAAAGTGCGCGCCGTTCAGGCCGGTCTGCAGGCCCATGCGATAAATGTCGTGGCGCATTTCCAGGGCCATGCTTTCAAGCGCTTGAACGTTTGCGATGTGGGTGCTGGTGTGAGTCATCATGCTCTGCCTCCATTGACGGGAATGACTTGCCCGTTCACGAATGAGGCAGCGTCCGAGGCCAGGAAAAGCACCACCTGCGCAATTTCCTCCACCGTTGCCAGACGCTTCATGGTACTGTTTTGAATCATCTCAGTCTCCGCTTTTTTTTCCATCTGGGTAGCCATCTCGGTATCGACCAACCCCGGCGCGACCGCATTCACGCGCACCCCCATGGAGCCAACCTCGGCCGCCAGGGTTTGGGTGAACGCCATCAAGGCGGCCTTGGAGACGCCGTAAGCCACATTGCCAGCTGCCAGGTCGAGCCCAGCAATGGAGCCTATGTTGACAATCGCCCCGGCTTTTTGGCGGCTCATGCGACGCACCATGAGCTGAGTCAGCTCAAGTTGCGCAAAGAAGTTGACGTCGAACACGCTGCGCACTACCGACACCGGCGTCATTTGAAAAAGCCCCCCATGGGCGATGCCTGCGTTGTTGACCAGCACATCAATCTTGCGGCCCGGCGGCAAGGCTGCATTGATGGCGGCCTTCATGCCTGGGGTGTCCGTAATGTCAAAGACCACATGCTCAACCGCCACTTTGTAGCGTACCGCCAGGGCCAGCATGTCCTCGGCAAAGGCTGCAGTCTGGCTGCGGCTGTGCACGATCAGGCCAGCGCCCACCTGTGCAAACGCCTCAGCGATGGCTCGGCCAATGCCCCGGTTGGCACCAGTGATCAGAACTGTTTTATTCAAAAACACTGGGTACAACCTAGAGCGCGACCCCGTACTTGCGCAGAATATCCATGCCCTTTTCGTAGCCGGAGAACTCAAGGATGTCTTCCATCTCCAGAGCAATGCCAAAGACATCTTCGAGCAGGGTCATGAGCTGCATGTGACCCACAGAGTCCCAGCCAGCAGTGGCCTGGTAAACCAGACCCGGAAGTTGGTCTTCGCTCACCCTGACAATCTCGACAAAGGCGGCGTTGTATTTTTTAAGTTGTTCCATTGAGGGTTTCCATTCTGTTCATCAACTTTAACAGCTTGACGTCTTTTGCCGTCTTTTGCTGCCACTGCTGCTTGGTAATTTCAATCTGTTGCATGCCCTCGGCACACGCAGTGTCGGACTCACTCAGCACCAGCCCCAGCAAGGCGTTGAGACGGATTGCGCTCAGGTTGTCCTGTTTCTGGCAACCGTAAATGCGCTCAATGCCCATAGCCCTGAACATGTAGTCCATGCCTTGAAACACCACATTCAAGGACAGCAAAAGTTCTCGCGTATGGGCCGTGACCCAAAAACCACCCAGCCCAGAACCGGCTGCCAGGGCATTGAGCGAATAAACACCGGCAAAACACCCTGCCCGCTCAATCCGCACGTAGACCGTGTGCGGATTGCCCTGCAGTCCGCCCATGAAGCGCCGATGCTCCTCTTCGCTGATCAACCGGTCAGAAGTCATCCACCGCCGCACTTCTGGATCGTTGCGGCCTTGCAGCACTTCGTCGGACTCCTGCTCGGTCAGGTCTGTGAAGTTCTTGAAGGTGTAAAGCGGGCTGACTGGCACGTTCACTGAATGTCCTGTACGCCCAATGGTTCGCCCAAGGCAATGGCGCGTTCTGCGCGCTGACCCAGCAACCCCAGGAAATGCCGGGGGTGCAGGCCGTAGCCCGGGCGGATCACGCGAATGTTCTCTTCGGTAAAAATGTCACCGGGGGCAATGTTGCGGGCCGCATAAATAGAGCGCTTGCCGGCGCTGACCTTGCCTTCGGCTTGCTCTAGGCCGTAGAAAACACGGCCCAGCGAGTCAAAGGCGCGGTTGCTCTCGGTCACCAGCAGGGCAAACTCTTGCGGCTCCATCGAAAAAGATGAATCAACGCCGCCGTCTGCGCGCGACATGGTGATGTGCTTTTCAATGCAGGTCACGCCAAAACCGATAGACGCCACCGACACCCCAATGCCCAGGGTGTGGTCTGACAAGCCCACATCGCAACCAAACAAAGCCGCCATGTGCGGAATGGTGCGCAGGTTGATTTCTTTTGGGTCGGCCGGGTAGGCGCTGGTGCACTTGAGCAAGGTCAGGTCTTTGCAGCCATGCTTGCGCAAAGTGTTGACAGCCTCGTCAATCTCGGAAACCGTCGAGCCTCCGGTGGACATGATCACCGGCTTACCGGTTTGCGCCACGCACTGCAGCAAGGGTGTGTGGTTGATCTCGAAGGAGGCAACCTTGTAGATCGGGTTGTTCAATGTTTCCAGGAACTCCACCGCCTTGGTGCTGAACGGCGTGGAAAAGCAGGGAATGCCTTCGGCACGAGCCGCTTCAAAAAGCTCCAGGTGCCACTCCCAAGGGGTGTTCGCCTCCTCGTACAAGTCGTAGAGTTCACGTCCAAACCATGGCGAACTCGGCTCGGTGATTGTGAAGGCCCCGCGAACTGTCAGGCAGTCTGGGGTATAGGTCTGTAACTTGATGGCGGATGCGCCGGCCTTGGCCGCCGCTCGAACCAAGTCCAACGCCAAATTAAGAGAGCGGTTGTGGTTGCCCGAAAGTTCGGCAATAATAAATGGACGATTTCTAGGTGATGTTGCGTTCATATTGAGATCCTTTACGCCGCCGCGAGGATGGCCTGGACAATTTCATCGATACCCGATTTTGAGCCGCGGATGTAGGCGCGCTGCCGGCGCGCCATGCGCCCGGACTGGCGTCTGGCCTTGGCACATGCGACTGTCAGCGAGAGCAGCGTTAGTTGACGCAGATCGCCCGCATTGACGATCAGCCCCTGGCGGTCGTAGCAGTCCAGCGAATTGCGTTGATTGTCGGCGATCCAGCCAGTCACCAGCGGGCAACCCGCACTGAAAGCCTCCAACATCATCGTGCTGGCCGGCGACAGCAGGCAAAGCGCCTGGCGATAACGCCGAAGCATGTCGTTGGCCCCCAGGCCGCTGAAAAAACGCACTTGCGCCCGGTCCAACCCGGCCTTGTGCAGCACCTTGCCCGTCGACAGGCGACGGGCCGACAACACCCAAAGGGGCACGCCTGGTTGAATGCGGGAAAGATGGGTCAACATACTAGCCACCCACGACTCTTGCCGGGTGCCGCCCGCTGCGATCATGAGCGCGCGGCGCGTGGCAGGGCCTTCGGCAAAGCGAGCTGCAGCGAGTATCTCGGGGCGTAGCAACAAGTATTGCCCCCCGAGAAAAAGGCGGGCGTGCGGCGCCAGATTAAACTGTTCAACGCTTACGCCTTCGTTGTAGCAAACCACGATGTCGGCCCGATACGCAATCTCACGAAAATCGTCAATGCACACCGTACGGCTCGCGCCAGTGGATATCAGCCCTTGCCAAAAATCTGCGTCAAAGTGGTAGCCATCGACCACCACCACGCTGCTGCGCCAGTCATGGGCCAAAAAGTCTTGCTCATCCACTAGATCCACCACGGTGACCCCAAGGCGTTGCAACGCTGAGCGGCTTGCCGCACTGACACCGCGGCAGTAAAACAAAACCTCAGCCCCAGCCCGCACCAGTGCTTCAGCTAGCGCCCGGCAACGGGACATATGGCCCAAGCCTACCAGGCTGGACTCATCCACGCGAAACACCACGCGCTGCCCGACGCTCACACTAGGCCTTTGTCAGCGGCCAAGGACTTGATCAGCCCTTCGTTGCGCACAATACCGTCGTTGGCTTGCAACAACTCGGGCTCACGGTCCAGCAAATTCAGCAGGTCTTGGGTAAGAAACGGCCGACCGTCCGGGCGCTGCAAACGCTCGAACACAGACTGCAAAAAGGCCAGGTCTCGCGGTTCGTCCAGCGTCCAGCGGTGATGTGCCAAGCCCTTGAACTTGTCGAGATGACCGATACGGAACCACTCGGGGTGGTTCACCACATATGGGCCCACATGCTCCCGCTCGGACGGGAGTTTGGCCTCGCGCCAAGCCCTTTGGAGTGCGGAAAAAGAAAACACGGCGCAATCAAGCCCATCGGGGAACTCGCCGCCCAGATAAAACAAGTCGTGCGCGCCAGCTTGGAATCCCTGCACTACCTCGTCCACCAAGGTCGGATCCAGGGCGGGGCAATCCGCCGTGATGCGCACCACCGCCTGCGCTTGGTAGCTCAGCGCGCACTGGTAATACCGGTCCAGGACATCGCTCAAGCTGCCGCGGAATACCTGTACACCCTGGTCCAGGCACCATTGCGCCAGCACGTCGTCAGAGGCATAGTCCGACGTGGCCACCACCACCTCACTGAGAGTGGTACAGCAAGACAAACGATCCAATACATGGGCTAGCACTGCCTTCCCCGCCAGCGGCAACAGCACCTTGCCAGGTAGGCGTGTCGAGCTCATGCGCGCTTGAATAATGCAAACAGTGCGCATGGCGGGTTCAGACTTGGGTTTTGACATCAGCTCAAACATGGGTTAGGGCATCAGTTCAGGCGTTTGAACCCGCCATGCGCCACCGGGCCCTTGAGCAGAGACATCACGTCACGGCCCTCTTCACATTCCTTGATCGTTCGGAACACTGGCTCCAACGCGTCAAAGTAGCCATCGATCACCTCGGTGGTGTGCTCGGTGCACACGTACACACTATTGCTGGCCAGGTAGCCACGCGCCAACATTTCCTGGGTGATCAAGGTCTTGTACTCAAGTGCCCGCGGGCTACGGATGGTAAAGCCGGTCAGCGCTGGCAAGCCCCAATGGTCAAGCTCCAGACCACTGGATTGCGCCAGCGCTTCCCAGCGGGCGCGAATGTTCAGGCCGGTCTGTGTTATCAGGTCCCAGGACTTCATGCGCTCCATGACTTCCAGCGTTTTCAGTGCGGCGGTGGGGCCAATGCGCTCTGTCCAGAACGTGCTGCTGATGAAGGTCGTCTGCGCCGCCTCCATGACAGCACGGCGTCCAATGATCGCCGTAATGGCATAGCCATTGCCCATGGCTTTGCCAAACATCGCCATGTCGGGCTCCACACCGTAGAGCTTATGCAGGCCGCCAAAGGTCTGCCGGAATCCGGAGGTGCATTCGTCGAACACCAACACAATGTTGCGCTCCGTGGCCAGCTGACGGACCTTGTGCAGGAAATTGTCTTCTGGCCCGCGATTGCGCGAGACCTCCATCTTGATCACGCCAATGTCGTGCTGGTTAACCAATGCCGTCAGCTCTTCAAAGTTGTTGTAATTGAACGGGAACACGGTACCGCGCAAATTACGCGGCACGCCATTGGGCTCGAGCCCAGGCAACAGGTGGCCGTCCAAGCCGGCCTCATCCCCGAGGTTGGCCGACAAGTACCAGTCGTGCCAGCCGTGGTAGCCGCAAATCGCCACCTTGTCTCGACCCGAAGCTGCGCGCGCAATGCGAATGGCAACGGCATTGGCTTCTCCACCCGAGCGTGCAAAACGTACCATGTCCGCCCAAGGGTGCATTTGTACCAAACGCTCGGCTAGGTAAACCTCTTCCGGGCAATTCAAGGTAGACATATTGCCTGCTTGGACCGTGCTGATAACGGCTGCATCTACCTCGGGTTGGCCATAACCAAGCGTGTTTGTGCCAATGCCCATGATGCTCATGTCGATATACTTCTTCCCGTCTAGGTCCCAGACCGTGCAGCCTTTTGCTTTGCTGTAATAAGCAGGCCAATGCTCAGGCAAAAACATCTCCGCACGTTTTGAGAGAAGCATGTTACCGCCTGGGATAATACCTTTAGCTCGTTTCCAAAGTTTTTGACCAGTTTCCATGTTATATCTTTTGTCGCGTTAAATTTTGTCAATTACAGCAGGATAGATTCACAGCAGAGTCTTAATGTCAAATCCATAACAACACATACTGTAAATGCCTTATCCAGAGCCATACTAATGCTTAATATATTTTATTTACTTGTGGGATGAATAATATTTTACAACTGACCCCAAGTAGAAGGATTAATTAATCTTGTATCACTTAATATATTAAAATTAGGCAAACTATCCAGCCCCCCCCTCGTTGCTTCGATAATTTGACATAATTGAGCGGTTGTGTCTACTCCTACAATAATACGATTAATTTCAGAGAAACTATAAACATAACGAAGACATGCTTCTAACGGCGTTAAGCCGTTGTATGCAAGCCATCTATCCCATTCTCTCCAAATATCAGACCAACGATAAAACTTCAAGGGTCGTTGATTTGGCGGGATCAACAATAAGCCTTGCAAAAATGTCGAACGAGTGTGTATCTCTACCCCAAAGTTGTGCAATCGGCTCGCCCAACCTGAATCTACAAACCAGCGGTCAAGAATATTAAAAGGGGCTTGAATCAAGTCAAACGGAAAGGCATAAAATAAATTATCAAGTTCGATTTTTTCATAAACAGAAATTCCAATTTTTCTAGTAACTCCTCTAAGCTTTAACTCTTGCAAAGCTGCGTACAAATCGGGCCCCACATTCTCAAGAAGTTGATTAGGGCGATGTAATAAAATTGCATGCACATTTGAAACGCGTAAACGTTTCAAGGATAGTTCAATTTGATCGGAAACCCATTGAGGAATATCAGAACAATTATCGGGTACGGCAGGTAGTTTTGTAACAATTTTCCAATTACCAATTCCTAATTGACCAAGCACATGCTCACTGTCTCCATAGGCTATCGCTGTATCAATGGTATCCAATCCACAGAGTTGGGCATGCTTAAGAATTGCACATGCGTCCTTGATCGGAACTCGTCCAGCGGTATTTGCTACACCGTAGTTCATTCCTATTTGAGCTGAACCTAGCGCAAGCTTCATTGGGTCAATACCATGTTTAAAACATTAATTACTTGATCTTGCTGACTATTGCTTAATGTTTGAAACATGGGAAGAGTGAGAGCCTCGGCATAGTATTTTTCAGATTCTTTGAAATCACCTAATTTAAATCCCATTCGCTCATAATACGGTTGCCTGTGGACAGGTATATAATGTAAATTGACACCAATACCATTATTGCGTAGTTCATTAAAAATTTCACGCTGAGATTTTTTAATTATATTTAAATGCAGTCGTATTACATAGAGATGCAATCCTGAATATACATCGGGATGCTGCCAAGGAGTCGTAACTGGTAGCTTGGCGAGAAATTCATCATAGCGTCGAGCAAGCTCATGACGCCTAGCTACGTAAGCGTCAAGACGACTCATTTGGCTCAAGCCTAAAGCAGCTTGAAGCTCCGTCATTCTGTAATTGAAACCCAAAGTAATCTGCTGATAGTACCAAGAGCCTTCAGTTTCACGGGTCATCTTTTCTGGATCGCGGGTTATACCATGGCTGCGCAGTAGTAACATTTTAGCCGCTAGTCTCTGATCATTAGTCAGAGCCATGCCTCCCTCTCCTGTAGTAATAATCTTTACGGGATGGAAACTAAAAACTGTGATATCACTATATTGGCAATTTCCAACGAACTTGCCTTTGTATTTGCCACCAATTGCATGTGAAGCATCTTCAATAATTTTAAAACCAAACTCCAAACTAAGTTCATGGATTGTCGCCATATCACAAGATTGCCCACACAAATGTACAGCTATTAATACCTTAGGAAGTGATCCAGATTTTCTTGCCGCAATCAACTTTAATTTAAGCGAATCTGGGCATAGATTATATGTGTGCGGGTCAATATCAACAAAGTCAATTTGTGCCCCACAATAAAGTGCGCAATTTGCAGAAGCAACAAAAGTAATTGGGGAAGTCCAAACCAAATCCCCCTTTCCAACTCCAAGCGCTAAACAAGCTATATGAAGCGCTGAGGTTGCACTATTGACAGCAACAGCATAAGTAGCACCTACATGATCAGCAACAATTCTTTCAAATTGAGGTACAACTGGTCCTTGTGTTAGAAAGTCTGATTTCAAAACGCGAACAACAGCCTCAATATCTTCGCTAGAAATATCTTGATGACCATAAGGAATCATAATTTAGTAACTTCCTATTTTATCTTTATTGACATTTAACCATTCAGCCAACACATTAGGTTGCATCCATTCAGAATTATTTTCACTGGTATAGCAAAACCCTTCTGGTACTTTGACGCCATCCTTTATTCGATTCACATCTTTATCCCAAGTATGAATTGCAGGAAGTATTTTAAAGTAGTCACGGTATTCGTAAGTGTAGGGTGAGTCCTCAGATCCAATCATTTGCTCATGAAGTTTCTCGCCAGGACGAATGCCAACGAATTCATGCTCTGCAGAAGAGGAGATGACTTTTGCTAAATCAGTAACAGCCATGGAAGGAATTTTTTTGACATATATTTCACCTCCAATCATATCTTCAAAAGCGTGCCAAACAAGTTCAACACCTTGTTCCAAAGATATCATAAACCGCGTCATTCGAGGGTCAGTAATTGGAAAAGTACCTTTATCTTTGATCGACAAGAAAAAGGGTATAACTGAGCCCCTAGACCCCATCACATTACCATATCTAACAACAGAAAACCTTGTAGAGTGTGAGCCTGAATATGAGTTTCCAGCAACAAAAAGCTTATCAGAAGCAAGTTTAGTAGCACCGTAAAGATTGATTGGACTGCTGGCTTTATCTGTTGACAAAGCAACAACGCGCTTTATTTTCTGATCAATACACGCATCAATTAAATTCATTGCTCCAAAAATATTCGTTTTTACACATTCAAATGGGTTGTATTCAGCTGTCGGCACAATTTTAGTTGCCGCAGCATGCACGACATAATCAACCCCGTCAAGAGCCCTGTATAGGCGATCTTTGTCTCTGATATCCCCGATAAAAAAACGAACCGAATCAATATGTGAGAATTTCTTTGCCATTTCCCATTGTTTCATCTCATCTCGGGAAAAAACAATAATTTTACGTGGTTTAAATTTTTTAAGAGTCATGGGCAAAAATGTGTTCCCGAATGAGCCCGTTCCGCCAGTAATAAGAATAGATGAATTGCTTAACATAATTTAATCTTCTTCCTTTTTTTATTAAAGATTCTGATGATGAGCTAATAGCTCATTTAAATCATCGATAAAATCGATGTTTTTGAATCCAATGAATGGCTCTAAATGACGAATTCTCTCAAAGTATACAGACTCAGGTAAATTAATAAGTTTACCGATACTGATGGTTCTTTTGATGCCGCGCACTTCGATAAGTGAAGTCGAAAACGCTCCAATAACAATATCATATTTTTGATTAAAAAGTTGACTTGGTAAGAGTGGATTGATTTCAGTAGCTAATGAATTTTTTAGTCCTAGTCTAGCGTTCATCCTTGGATGATCCTTATAACTAATTGAAAAGTTATTCCGTACAAATAAATCAATTATCTTATTATAAATCTGTATTTGTGTAAGGTTGTCAATTGGCTCTGTTGCGCACAAAATTAAAACATTATTAATGGGAGATTTAATTTCATTTGATTGATTATGAATTAATTTTAAATTCTGATTACTAGAATGATAAGGAGAGCTTGCTATCCAACCTCTTTTAAATTTTTCTTTCAGTACAGGAATTCTTAAGGAGGTGTTACCTCCATCGTCGGTACACTCTGCGTGGTGAAAAAAAATACTAAAAAAAGAACTCGAGATACTCTTTAGAAGTCGATTAATAAAATTATGATTGGAAAAAAATTTAAACCATGCAATGAAAGATGTCTCATCATTTTTCAGAAAACGATAGCCATTAAGTGTAACGATAGGTTTATGACTAACATTTGACCTTGATAAAATCAGTAATATATCGAGAATAGGCCAGCAGCACTCGTGAAAAACCAAAATATCACTTGCATACATAATTGTCCTCAATATATACTTAATTTCATGAAACAATGAAGATGGAATTTCTTTGATTACCAAATTTTCATTTGAAATTTGTGCCGCTTGGAAGGATAAAAAAACTTCTTTAGTACAGTGAATAATTATAGGAAAATCAAATTTTCTATTTAAAAAATACGATACTGGTAAAGTTGAAGTGACAAATGCATGTGTTATATTTTTTGTGCGCATACATTCAAACTTATTGGAAAATTTTTTAAACGTGTCTCAATACATTTACTTGACCAGTCATCATGATTTGTTCCAAATATAAATTCCGGTTGCCATGTTTCAACATTTTTAAAGTCAAATTTTTGTAGCAAATTTTTCATAAGTGCCAGGTCATAAATCGATTTATGAAAATTAAACGGATAATCTTGTCCCCCCATCAAAGCCTGACGAAAGACAAATAAATTACCACCAGAATTATGATAACCATCAATTATAAGTTTAAAGTCAGGGACTGATAAACGCAACAAACCACCTGAACAGAGTTTTTTTGAAAAATGAGTCAATAAATTGTCTACCTCAACGAAACTAAAATGTTCTAATACATGACATAAATAAATTTCTCCAATTGATTCATCTGCGAATTGATGCAGATCTATTGAATTAGTTACAATGTGGACATGATCAAAAGGCCTTGCATCAATATTAATCCAACCCGGTAAATTTACAGGCCCGCATCCAATATGAAGTTTAGGGTGATTATTTATATTTACTTTTATTTTGTTATTATTAAATTGAAATAACCTTTTAACTTTTCTAAATTTATCAAAAATCATTATTGCTCCATTCAAAATATCAAGGTAATAATATATATATATCTGTTTATATTACTGAGAATTTTAAAAAATTGCTCTCTATTATAGAAAATTTTGACAATACATGGTAAATTATGAAAATATTAAGAAACTTAATATTAGTAAATTAAAATATTGCCGTTCGAGCAAGCAGTCATTTTAGTAGATTGAATTTATTATGAAAATATATAATTTATTCAAGTGCCAGTATAAAAATACTAAGATTCTTTATTTACGATTTTTCCGTTATCAACAAATATCGAATCATCGCATAAATTTAAGATTTCAATCTGGTGAGTTATTATTATCAAGGTTTTACTTAACCTTTTCAAGCGTGAAATAATATCCACAGCCGTCTTTAAATCAAGTGCGCTTGTTGGTTCATCAAGTACTAATATGTCTTTATTGGAATATATAGCGCGGGATATTGACAATCGCTGACATTGACCACCAGATAAATTTAACCCATTTTCTTTAATATTAAAATTAAGAATATCATCTGAAATTTCTATTAGATTAGTTAAATTGAGTGCGTTAACGGCTAAAGTTTTATTTTCTACTGGATTAAAAAGCTTCAAATTATCATATACTGTGCCTTGTATAATGAATGGCTTTTGGGGAACATAGGCAAAATTGGAAACCCATTGACATTGTTGGCGTTTTGTTAATTCAATACCGTCAATCAAGATTTTCCCACTAATTGGTGTCAACAAACCGGTCAAGATGTCAATAATAGTGCTTTTGCCCGAACCAGTAGCTCCTGAAATTCCTATGGTACTCCCTTTTAAAATAGTTAAATTAACATCAGAAAGAACTTTTTTATCGCTATTTTGATATTTAAATTCAATTTTAGATAATTTAATTTCATTATCAAACTTGATTTTATTGATAGTTAAATGATCATTATTGTTATTAATAATATGTAAAATATTATCAGAATTAAGCATTGCAAGAACTTCATTCATAATAGTTTTTGAAGAATGTATAGATATAAATGAATTATATAGCTGATGTATCAAGGGTAATATTTTTTGCGATACATAAATCAAAACGCCTACATGTACAAGTATAGTACTTGAAATCGAATCGTATCGCGAAATAAAGACAAATCCAACTATAAAAATTATTAACAAATACTCCATAACAATTTTAGGAATCAATGAGACAAATGAAATGAAAATCTGAGATTCTCTTAAACTTTTCTCGTGTAAATAAAAATTATTAGAAAACTGTTCTTGGTAATTGCTAAGTATCAACTCTCTAATTCCATCATATGTTTCTCTAAGAAATTTGAATAGAATATCCGTTTTAATTGAAACAATATCTCCCATATTTTTTATTGAATTCTTTGTGGTCAAGATTATCACGTAGTAGGTTAAGGCGATAAAAATTGAAACAACATAAAAAATAATTCCAAAGTAAAAACCTGAAAATATATAAAATACTAACAGTAATAGTATGCAGTTTAAAGAATTAATAAATGGCATCAAAATATTTGTAATAACCGTTCCAGATTTAGACGCTATAATACTTACTTTAGAATTTGAATTGATTTGAATTTGGTTTTCATAGTTATCACTAATCGAATTTCGAAATAATCTTCTATTCAAACTTGCTCCAACAAGGAATGAAAATTGAACATTTTTAAAAGTATAATATATTCTAAATAAATATGTAACGCTAATTACAAATATGAATAATATTACTAATAGGTTTCCATTGCTAATCAAATAATTTATTTCTTTTTCGAAATAGTTTAAATTATTCAATGGAATTTTATCGCCTGTTAGTAAAATTATAAAAGGCAGAATTATACCTATGTTAATTAATTCAAAGGCAGAATTTAATAAAGTTAATGGTATTAATAAAATAGCTCTTCTTTTAGAATCGAAATCTAGTATACACCATAAATATTTAAAATTGGTCAGAAGCATAATTTAAAATGAATAATTGATGTATCTTTCTTGATTTGAAATCAAGTAAAAAGGGAAATTTTCGTAAAGATTAATTAAATTACTCAAACAAAAAACAGCTACAAACAAAAGCATTTGTGTTTGACAAGCAACACGAAGCAAAATTATTCCATAGTTTATTTACGCACACTTCTAGAGCACCTGTTTGAAATTACATGTTTATTTGTACAAGAACTATATCGAAAAATTGTTACCAAATTAATTTGAACTAATATCGTAAGTATATTGCAATTAGTTCTCGATTATCGTTAATCATTGGAATTAACGTAATAAATGCGTATTTATCAAACAAATTTCGACATTCCATTTCTGACTGGCCATATAAATATTCGGTGTTCATAACGCTATCTACTAAAGTATAAAGTGACCTTGATTTAAGCAGTGCCCTTCTAATATCTCCATCTGTTATAGATCCAATTATTTTACTACCATGAGTAACTAATAAAGTGTGCACTTTATTGTTTTCAATCATAACCAAGCAATCATAAAGTGATTGATTATGATTAATCAGGTAGAGTTCAGAGTTAATTGATTTTTTCATATTGAATTAAAAAATTATTAATGTTGAGGTGTTGATTTTTAACATATTAATTGAATTTGTTAAGACTACAAATTAATAATATACATAGATAGGTTAGGAATTATAATTATAAATCAATGAATTATATAACAAAAATACAGAATTAAACTATTATTAAAATTTACTAAACAATAGCGATTGCAGTTTGAATTATAAATTAAAAAGCAAGCTCCTTATTTAATAATTTATCATTAATTTCAATGGATGACAATATTTTCACTATACGTTCACTTGATCGGCCATCTCCATATGGATTTTCAATATTGATTAATGTGTTCCTGAATTCATCTGTGACTGCATGATTAATTGAATTAAAAATATCATCAAAAGAGTGGTTGCAATTAATAACATTTGAGCCTTGACATCGACCTTCTTGCCGTCGACCAATATTAACTGCAGGCAATTTAAAAGTCGGTGCTTCTAAAAGACCACTTGAAGAATTTCCAACTATACATAAAGCATGTTTTAAAAAACCGGCATAGTCTTCACGTGGAACATTCCTGTAGGTATGAAGTTTTGCAAAAGAATTCTCCTCAAATGCTCTAACTACTGATGCGCTACCAGCATCAGAGTTTGGCAAGATAGCTATTACAGAATGCCCGATTTTATGCAATACATTTAAAGTCAATTTAACTTGTTCATATGCCCTTTCATGTTGTTCAGTTACTGAATGTTGAACAAATAAAATAAAATTCTTATCAAAACCTCTATATTTATGCTGTAATTCCAAATCGGATGTTACATTACCGTTTAAAAATTCATCAAGCTGCGGGGCTCCTACATTAAATACCCTAAACTCTTGTTCTCCGGAGCGAATAAGTCTTTCTTCGGCATCTTTGTTAGCAGCGAAGTGAATATGTGTAAACCTAGCAATAGCATGACGTGACAACCCATCTATGTTACCAGATAACTCCCCTGCTTGAATGTGTGCCACTGGTATGTTCATATGTGCGCCAGCAATAGCGGCCATTAGTTGTTCACCACGATCACCTGCCAAAAGAATAATATCAGGTTTCGCAGTCGATAAAATGTCAGGTAATGACAAACCAAAAACAGACAATGATTTGACCATGCTCGCTGGTGTATATCCACTAAGAGTCATCAACGGTTGATATTTCACCTCAAACTTGTCTTTTTTGAATTCTTCTATACTGTCGCCAAATTCAGGTAACAAATGCATATTAGTTCCGACAATTTCAAATTCAAGATCATCAGAACGTTTGATTAAATTTAATATTGGTCTTATGTATCCGTATTCACCCCTTGAACCCGTTATGAAAAGTATTTTTCTCTTTTTCTTCATTCAACATCCTTCCAGGAAAGCATTACATTTTTAGGCAAATTACGCAATGCTTTTTTTCCGATCATGTTTGGTATTTCCTTGGAAGGAATTCCAGTGCCAGGTCTTTTGGACCAAATATCCTCTTCAGTTATGGTTTGACCAGCGCGAATTTCCTTTGTCGTTACAATTGATCTAAATGCCCATTCTCTTATAGCAATTTCATTATTATGAATTTTTTTATTACTCCCAGAGGCGGCTTCAATTATTCGGATTCCTTTTACCAAATCGGCGAGTTCATCAAATTCAAGCGAAACAGACTGATCAGGTCCTGGTGTTAGCCTGCTGATAATTACATGTTTCTCAATAATCCGTGCACCAAGGGTAACAGCAGAAAAACATGTGTAATTAGTCGGAGTATGATCTGATTGCCCAATGATTGCATTTTTATACCGCTCCTGCATTACTTTTAGTACACCTATATTTATATCTTCATACACAGGTGGATACTCTGATACACAATTCAGTAGCGCCAAATTAACGCCCGCATCAATTAAAACTTGATATGTTTCATCAACTTCCTCATAAGTCGACATGCCCGTTGAAACAATCATTGGTACCCCGAATTTTGCCATTCTTAGCAACGATGGAATATCAGTCATTTCGCCTGATCCTATTTTTATAGCTGCTAGTAAATTTTCCCTATGTAGTTCACATGCGGCTGCATATGAAAAAGGGGTGCATAAATATTGAATTTCAATTTCTTTACAGTAATTCGCTACCTCAACATGCTCTTCAATTTTCAGAGCATTACGAACAAGAAAATCATAAAGAGGCTCATTCATGTTGCTAGACATAGGAGTATCTGGCATCATTTCTTCGTCAGGTAAATGATGCTGATATTTGACAGCATTTGCTCCTGCAAGCTTAGCTAACAATGCCATTTTTTTTGCGGTTTCAACTGATCCCATGTGATTATCACCTGCTTCAGCAATAATGTACGTAGGCTCATTTTCGCCAATCCAATTTGAACCAATTTTGAATTTAGTCATACTTTTCCCTTTAATTTTTTAATAACAAATTCGCACATTTCGAAATCGAACGCTGTATCTATGTCGAAGGAAGATTCAATTGGCATTTTGTATAGAGCACAATTATTAAGGTCGTAAATTTTCATTTTGTCCTTAAATAGCTTGTAATCTGTAATATAGATTGCGCCATTCATAAACCATGACTTGGCAAAATCTTGTCGCATAGATATATCATTTTTTCTACACAGATAATCTGCGTTTCCATCTTTTTCTATAACAAAATCATAAGGATGTTGAATCGGTTCCGTAACAGATACAAGGCTCATTTTTCCTGACGCCTCAAAAAGTCTCAAGCTTTGATCAATTTGCTTAACTGACCGTATAGGTGATGTAGGTTGTAATAAAATAATTGCTTCAATAATAGGATGAGTTTCTAAATAAAATTCACATGCATGGGCAACTACATCTTCAGATTTACTGTCACTTCGCGCCAAGTGAGAGGGTCTAATCAAAACATTAACTCTATGATCGTATTTTTGACATATCTTTATGACATCTGGACAATCTGTGCTTACAATAATTTCGTCAATTAATTCAGACTTAATTGCCTCAACAATCGTGTACTCAATTAACGGTTTCCCATCCAATATTTTATGATTTTTCCCCGGCAAACCTACTGATCCCTTACGAGCAGGAATTATCGCGATTGTATTTCTAATTCTCATTGTCCAATACCATATAATTAATTATCGTATCGATCTATACATTCAATCAATGAATTTACCATGTAATTAAAATCTAATTCGTCTAGCCAGTGATGAAAAGGCAGCGAAATCATATTATCAAAGAAATTATCAGTATTTGGTATTTTGGCATTGCCAAAACCATTTTTAATAAATAAAGGATATCGATTAAGTGGGTAATATTGTACAATAGCTTGTATTTTATATTCGTATGCAAGCTTTTCAATTATAAAATCACGATTAACTTTCTTTCCGATAAACTTAAGCGGTAGTAAGTGATGGCTCGAAAGACCGTCATTATGTATTTTTTGCAGTGTTAACTGGGGCACTCCTTTAACTCGCCTTGCAAACTCCTGATGACGAGCTCGCCTAGCTGCATTTATTTCGGTAATTCTAGGTATCATGGCAAACCCCAGAGCACATTGAACCTCACCAATGCAAAAATTGTTAGGCCACACCCCGTTGATATCTACATCGACATTACTCATAGCAGGTTTCCAGTAATATCGTGGATCACGATTAGTATAAGATGCATGACCATTATGTCGCAAGCCTGGAATTATCTTTGCAAATTCATCACTGTCTGTACAAATCATACCACCTTCGCCTAATGTAGAAATATTTTTATGACTGTGAAAACTGAAAATCGACAAATCGCCAAAAGATCCAACGGGCATTTTATCGAACGATGCACCTATTGCCTGCGCGCAATCTTCAATAACAAGTATGCCTCTTTGCTTTGCAAAATCAACAATTTCCGGCATATTTGCAGGGGCACCATAAAGATGCACAACAACTATTGCCTTCGTTTTTTCAGTCACAACCTTTGAAAGTTCAACTACATCTACCAACCAGCTTTCAGGGTTTATGTCAGCCCATATTAATTTAGCACCATGCTTTGCAAATGGATAAGCACTTGCGTTATAAGTATGCGCAGGACATACAACTTCATCTCCAGATTTTAATTGCAACAATATTGCGGCTAACTCAAGCGCAGTTGCAGCACAGCTAGTAGCAAAGCAGTGTTTCTTGTTAACATACTGAGAAAATGCATTTTCAAATGCGTTCTGATATTTTCCTTGAGTTAGAGTTTCACTGTTCTCCATCGCGGTAATAACAGCTTCTTTTTCTTCCTGAGTATATTTAACCCCAACCCCTGAAAATGAAATTTTGAAATCCACTTTAACGCCTCGATTCTAAAAATTTACAAGAAAATATATCAGCAATAATTATTATTGCTGCGTGAATATTACTCGACACAAATTCATCAAATATACTGGCATCACATATATAAAGATTTTGCAATTCTTTGACTTGAAATTTTTCATTCACAACTTCGTGGCAACCCCCAATTAGATGATAGCCACTATATGTATTTTCACGAATGAAATTTTCCCTATCATTTAATATTCTTTCCTCATCTTTAATAGATGCAACATAGTTTGAAAACGGTAATGTTCTAAGTATAGAATAGCAAAGGTCAATTGCTTTATTAAGGTTTGATAAATCAACCTGATTACTTAGATAATTTGGACGAACCCTGCAATCACCTGATTCTGTTAATTCGATACTTCCATTACTAAAGGGATTTATAGAGGAAATAGAAAATGAAAAACCGTGGGCTAATTCTTCAAAAAATTCATCACTAATACCAAGTCGACCATTTTCAGAAAAGTTGAGTAAATTAATTCTTGTGTCTACCACCCCATCGTTGTCTATGTCTATGTTTGCCGATGAAGTTGCCCCCGTTCCTAAAAGCAAGGTATCAAATCCAAATAAATGTTTAATCAAAAGCCATAATTTTCTACTGTAACTTTTATTTATGATATTTAAAGATTCAATTCTTTTAGTCGAATGAATATTAATTCGAAAATTCACATGGTCTTTGATACCTTTCCCAACCGGTAAATTCAAATTAATTTTCGCTTTATCATAGATGCGTAATGCTGGTCGAAGCAATAATTCATTTGTTCCAATTACACCTGCAGACAAAATTACATGGTCGGCTGTGTAAGCCTTGCCATCAGCTACAACGCCGATTATTTTGTTGTCCTCATTTAGCAGCAGATTTGTTACTTTTTTATTTAAGTTTATATGGGCGTTACGATATGGTTTTAAATCTGTAACTGATGATCTAAATATTTTCTTTACTGTATTGATTACTGAGCCGCATGACTCCTCATTCATCAGATCTGTACAGCCTTTTTTAACACCTGTAATATGAAATGCTTCTTGAAATACAAGATCTAGTTTAGATTGGCGTGCGGTCCTCAGACAAATCTTATCTCTATCAGATTTTCTTGAAAAATTATCAGCATACGCCCGCTCCATGTCCCCCAAGTCAGCATTAAATTTCCGAAGAAATCTCTTCCACTTTGAGTGAATACCTAATACATGCACACAACCGTTCATGGCTGATGCACCGCCTAATACATTTGATTCAAATAGAGGTACAGATCTCTTGCTATTAAACGTTAAATCTCTTTTCCTAATGTATCTGTTCTTTGAACTGTAAAGCAGGCCGATCAGTAATGGTATTCTATTTATTATCGGGACTTTCTTATTTTCAGATTGATCAAAAACTGTTACGTTAAAACTTAATGCTAGTTTGGAGCAAATTACTGACCCAGCCGTGCCTGCACCTACAATAATAACGCTCGATTTTGCAATACTATTAGTCATTATTCTAAGCTTATCATTAGGTCATACCCGTGTTTTTTTAGTAGTGCGCTCTTTTGTGCTTCTTTGAGATCGTGTGAGATCATTTCAGCACACATTTGCAGTGCTGAAATCTCAGGACTCCAACCGAGTTGGCTTTTTGCCTTGGCAGGATCTCCTAACAAGGTTTCCACCTCTGTAGGTCGATAATATCTTGTGTCGATTTTTACAATTGCATCACCAATCTTCATCCCAGGCGCCCTATCTCCTGTGATTGATTCGACAATTCCAGTTTCGTGAACTCCAGTGCCTTCAAACTTCAACTTGACCCCCAACTCCTGAGCGCTCCAATGAATGAACTGTCGCACACTATATTGCTGGCCAGTGGCAATGACGAAGTCGTCCGCCTTGTCTTGTTGCAGCATCATCCACTGCATCCGCACATAGTCTTTGGCATGGCCCCAGTCGCGCAGTGCGTCAAGGTTACCCATGTAGAGGCACTGATCTAAGCCTTGGGCGATATTAGCCAAGCCGCGGGTAATCTTGCGGGTGACAAAGGTTTCGCCTCGGCGAGGACTTTCGTGGTTGAATAAAATGCCGTTGCACGCGTACATGCCATAGGCTTCGCGGTAGTTAACGACGATCCAGTACGCGTACATTTTAGCCGCGGCGTAGGGGCTTCGTGGATAAAAGGGTGTAGTTTCTTTTTGAGGGATTTCTTGTACCAAGCCATAGAGCTCAGACGTGCTGGCTTGGTAGAAACGGGTTTTCTTCTCCAAACCCAAGATGCGAATAGCTTCAAGTAAGCGCAGGGTGCCAATGCCGTCTACATCTGCCGTGTATTCGGGGCTTTCAAAACTCACTGCCACATGGCTTTGCGCACCAAGGTTATAAATTTCATCAGGCTGCGTTTCTTGCACAATGCGGATGAGGTTACTGGTGTCGCTCAAGTCGCCATAGTGCAGCTTGAAATTGGCATGCTCAATGTGCGGGTCTTGATAAATATGGTCAATACGTTGAGTATTAAACAAGGATGCGCGGCGCTTAATGCCATGAACAATATAGCCCTTCTCGAGTAAAAACTCGGCGAGGTAAGAGCCGTCTTGGCCAGTGATACCCGTGATGAGGGCTACTTTGGGTTGGTTTGGTTTCGTCATAGTTTGTTCACAAAATCTTGGTATGCAGCGGCGAGGCCTTGCTTTAACTCAACCTTGGCTTGCCAACCAAGGGCGTTGAGGCGAGAGCTGTCCATCCACTTGCGTGGGGCTCCGTCGGGCTTAGACGTGTCGAATTCAATTTGACCTGTATAGCCCACAGTTTGGGCAATGGTCTGCGCTACTTCGGCAATGGTCACATCTGAGCCGCTGCCCACATTGATGTGGCTTTGCATAGATGTGGTGTGTTGGTCATAGGTGGTTTTGGACAATTGCATCACGTGAACGCTGGCAGCAGCCATGTCGTCCACATACAAAAACTCTCGACGTGGGGTGCCCGTACCCCAAATAGGGACGGTGGGGGCATTGGCTAGCTTGGCCTCATGAAAGCGACGAATCAAAGCTGGAATAACGTGGCTGTTTTCGGGGTGGTAGTTGTCACCCGGGCCGTATAAGTTAGTGGGCATGACGCTGCGATAGTCCACACCATGGCTAGCACCGTATTGACGGTTGTAACTTTCGCAGAGTTTGATGCCAGCAATTTTGGCAATGGCATAGGGCTCGTTGGTGGGTTCTAGTGTGCCAGTGAGCAAAGCGTCCTCACGCATCGGCTGAGCAGCCAACCGCGGATAGATGCAGCTAGAGCCCAAAAACAACAGCTTTTTCACACCGTGTTGAAACGCAGCCTGAATGACGTTGGCTTGCATCATGAGGTTTTGATAGATGAAGTCGGCCGGGTAGGTGTTGTTGGCATGAATGCCACCTACCTTGGCTGCGGCCAAATAAACCTTTGAGGGTTTTTCTTGCGCAAAAAACTGTTGCACTGCAAGTTGGTTCGTTAGGTCTAGCTCGGCATGGGTACGAGTGATGATTTGACTTTCCTCAACGCCTTGCGCCAACAACTGCCGCACGATGGCCGATCCCACCATACCCCGATGGCCTGCGACGTAAATCTTTTCAGTGCTCATTTTTTGTCTGTGCGTCCGTAGGTGTCGTCAAAGCGGACGATGTCGTCTTCGCCCAAATAGCCACCAGATTGCACTTCGATGATTTCAAGTGGAATCGTGCCCGGGTTGGCTAGGCGATGTACCTCGCCCAAAGGAATATAGGTAGACTGGTTCTCCGTCAGCATCAAGACTTTATCACCATTGGTGACTTCAGCCGTACCTTTAACCACAATCCAATGCTCGGCACGGTGATGGTGCTTTTGCAAGCTTAAGCTCGCACCAGGTTTGACTTGAATGCGCTTAACTCTAAAGCGCGCGCCTTCGTCAATGCTGTCGTACCATCCCCAAGGGCGATGGACTTTGCGATGCAAACTGAGCTCTTCGCGTTGTTGGCTCTCGAGTTGATGCACCAGTTTTTTGACGTTTTGGCTTTGACTACGGTCGGCCACCAGCACGGCGTCTGCAGTTTCCACAATGATGAGGTCACTTACCCCTACTGCGCCTACCAAGCGACTAGAAGCATGCACAAACGTGTTGTGCGTGTCAGCTAACAAAGTATCACCGTGAGTGACGTTACCTTGCGCGTCTTGTTTGCCTTCTTTGTTGACTTTCCAAACCGCGTCCCATGCGCCAAGGTCAGACCAGCCGGCATTGAGCGGCACCATGTGCAGGGGTATGTTGGAGCCTGGGCATTTTTCCATTACTGCGTAGTCGATGGACTCTGACGGCACTTGAGCAAAGGCCTCTTTGTCGGGACGGACAAACGATGCGTCTGCGGTTTTACCGGCCCATGCAGCTTGCGTTGCAGTCAAGATATCAGGACGGAACTGTTTCAAAGCCTTCAGCCATGTGCTGGCCTTGAGTACAAACATGCCGCTGTTCCAAGTGTGTTCGCCACCAGCCAAGTAGGTTTTGGCCACTTCAAGGCTTGGCTTTTCGGCAAACTGCGACACCATGAATTCATCATGCGATCCGGCGTTGCCAGAGTGCTGGATGTAGCCGTAGCCGGTTTCTGGTTTATTGGGGGTGATGCCCAAAATCACGATTCCACCTGTAACGGCTGAGCGAATGCTTTGCTGCAAGGCAGTCGTAAACGTTGCATCGTTTTGAACGGTTTGGTCGGCTGGCGTGACGACCAAGATAGGGTCTTGCCCATTTTCGGAGGCTTGTAGCGCAGCCAAGGTAATGGCAGGTGCTGTGTTGCGCCCGACGGGCTCAAGCAACAACGTGGCCTGTACATCCTGAATTTCTCGCAACTGCTCTAAAGCTAAAAAACGGTGATCTTCGTTGGTAACGACCAAGGTCTGTCCCAACGTAATATCTTCAGCTCCCAATTTATTCACACGATCAACTGCCTGCTGAAACAAGCTGGTGGTTCCAGATAAAACCAAAAATTGCTTGGGAAAACCGGCCCGCGACAAAGGCCATAGACGAGTACCTGAACCGCCACAAAGGATTACAGGAACGACATGATGCATTTTTAATGTGTCCTGTTATTGCTTGGCTGAAGCTCTGTATGAAGAGACTCAATCTCTGCTTTCAGAGCATCGTATTCGATGAGCTTACGCTTCAAGAAATTACCAGTTAACGCCGCTTTTTCAGCCATCCCTCTGGGAGTCAGAATGTAGACATAGCCAAACTTGTTTTTAGATTGACTGAAGTTTTGCATTTTGACCCAGCCTTTTTCAATTAAGGCTTTCAGGCAGTAGTTCAGACTTCCAACACTCACGCCCAGTTTTTGTGCCAACTCCCTTTGTGTGAGATCTGGGTTTTCGTTTAAAGCACGAAGCACGCGAAAGTAAGTATCTTCTTGCGTCTGCGTCTGTTTGGCTGGCATGTGTTACTCTAATAGACCATGCTACCGCCGATTCAGCTGCGTGTTGGCAGCTGAAATAACTAGCGTGAAAGCACCTTTATCTTTATCTTATAAGGATTCTAGAGATTAATGCCTGTTTTGTTCATTTTTGAACGAATTTTTTTGAACTCTTACATGATTGACCTAGGCGAGTACTAAAGGGGTAACCTGTTTAGAACATGGAGTTATGTGGCAGGACCTTGTCGATGTATCTCAAGTGGCAGTTTTTGACTAGCCACCTTTGACCATGATCTGAGGCCAGCTCGCGCCGTTCACCAATAGGTCTTGCGCCGCTCCCACGCGCATGGAATGGCCGCTTATGCCTTTAATGACCTCATCATTGAGGTCGGCATCTCTTGCTAGAGATTTGAAGATGCGGCTAGGTGATGTTCGCGTCATATGCGACATCAAAGATGAGGTGGTGACGATTCTTGTGGTTGAAATCGGTCACCGCCGTGAGGTCTATCGTTAAGTTTGTTGAAGCAAAGAGGCTTGGGGGCTGCTAAAACCTCGTATCAGCTGGACTTCAAGCGCCAAACCGCCTTTAACTTAGCTATCTGAATCCTCGTCTCGGGGTTCTCAGATGCCTTACGCACGGCGCGCCGGACAAATGCCACAAGCACACCTAGGAACAAACCAGCAAAGGCTGATACCAACACAATGATGGCTCGTTTTGGGCTGGATCTACGCTCAGGTGGCAAAGCCACATCTACCTGCTGAATCAGCGGGCCTTCCTTGGCCTCGTCCACCCGAGCAGATTCGTACTGAGCCACCAGCACGCCCATCATGGCCTCGCG
>JACCDN011060170.1_pt1 | contig 37641 bp, 37 predicted proteins | sample 7441691 | NCBI WGS metagenome assembly JACCDN01 (sample SAMN15323439, study PRJNA562643) | freshwater metagenome | isolation source: river surface water | place: USA:Blue River Watershed | collected 2017-08-16
CCCTTCCAATAAAACAGGTGAGTTGATGAAAAGTTTTGCCTCTCCATCTTGGCACTTTGTTGCCGTAAACCGCAACCCTGACGGCGCGCGGCTCGCTTGGGACGGGGAAGTCCCTTTCATTCGTTAGGCCTCATGTCACAGACCGTTGCCATGCTCGTAGCCCTCACGATGCTTCCTCTGTCAGCGTTGGCGAATCCTGCTGACGCACCAAGCTTGGCAGAAGTCGAGTCGTATGTCGAAACTCGAGGGCCAAGAGCTGCCATGCATCAGTTCTTTGATTGCGGAAACGCGGGCGAGCCCGCCTATCGGAAGGTTGCTACGGGTCATCCCGGTTGGCTCAAGGTTGCCTCGCGCCTACTCGAGTCGGCCGATGGCTGCTACTCCACCGGTGTCCACAGCGCAGTTGCTAGTGCGCTCGCTGTCAGTCCTCGGACGGTCCTGCCCCTTGTGAACTCGAGCCACAGCCTATCTGCCGATCAGATCTGTCTGCCGTTCATGTCCGCCGAAGTACCCGCTGAAAAGCACTTGGCCTACCTTGTAAAGCTCGAGCAGGCACTGAACTCCGTCAAGAACTCCAGTTACTCCAGTTCGAAGCGGGCTTGCTTGGCAGAAGTTCATCGCGCACGTGCCTCGCTCAAATGAGGCCTAACCCTTCGCTCGAGCGGACCTCCACCGGCAAGGCGCTTGGCCCGCGCAACGGCCAGTGTCATCATCCGTTGCGCGGGCCAAGCGGCTTCCCGTTGGCGTCCGCTCAGCTCAAACGTCATCCATTTCATGTCGAGTAACTATTACGATCCGGAATGCGCGCCAGACGCTGCTGAATGGTTGGCTCTTTCCGAGGTGGAAAGGCAGCGGGTGGTGAAGAGCTTTCATGTCTCTGAACGTATAAAGACGGCAGACATAAAATTGCACGCGGTTGAACACGTTACTGTCGAAGACCAGATCGCTAGAGGATTCGGCCCCAGCCGTCGAGCCGTCACCCGTCTACAAGAGCAAGGACTTTCAAGACATGAGGCGATACATGAGATTGCCGCAATAGTGTTCAAATGCTTGCGTGAAAATCAATGGGGCGTAGAGGCGATAACGGCGAAAGATATGCAGGCGCGCATGAATGACGAAATCAACGCGCTCGCTGCTACAGGACGGAAGGGCGCGCTCAATGGCTAACAGGTTGATCGATTGGACCGTCAACGGCGGCCAGAGCTTCTGTCACTCTTCGACGGCGGCCGCGCCGTTGTCGCCCAATCATCGCCAACGTTATAGAAATTTAGAAATTGGCAAATCGAAAATTTGACAGTTGAGAGGCGAATTTATGAAAGGCAGTTGTCTTTGTGGTGGTATTAAATTCAGTTTCAAAAATTTTGACTCTAAAATTACAAACTGCCATTGCTCTATGTGCAGAAAGTTTAGCGGTTCGGCATATGGAACTTTCGGACCTGTAAACTCTGAAAACATAAATTGGGAATCAGGCTTTGAGCTTATCAAAGTCTTCCACTCTTCTGAGAAAGCTCATAGAGGTTTTTGCTCAATTTGTGGTTCAAGTATTTTCTATCGGCTAACAAACCAAAATGCGCCATTTGAAATTGCACTTGGGCTCCTAGAAACCGAGCCAACCGAATCGGTTTCAGCTAATATATTTTGTGCGTATCGTCCGAATTGGCCTCGTAATATAGAAAACATCCCAAATTGTGAAGAATTAAGAACAGTTTGACTCAAAAATTGAGCGCAAAAATTTTTATAACAAGTCGTTGCAGCACCGCACGCTTCGCGTGCTGGACATTTTTTAAGTCGCGGCTTGCGCAAAAGTATTCCATAAAACCACAACTCAAAAACTGCCGCTTAACTCGGCGTTAAAGCTCATGAAAGCATTCCATCGCACCGCGGCCTTGTCCATGGCGTTTCTGGCCTCCTTTGCCTCTGCCTCAGATTTGCCAGTCGACCAAGAGGCATTCCGTGTGCTGGTTGGGCGTGAGGTCGCAATCGGGACGACGATGAAGGACGCAGAGAATCGCCTGATTGCCCTAGGACTTCAATGCAAATCGGTCACCGGGGGATGGACGAACAACGTCAGCGACAAAACTGAGTTTCTGTTTTGTTCTCGCCAGTCCGGCACGGTTGTGCAGAGACGCTGGCGAGTTGCGGTGCTTCCTCTGGGCGGCAAGGTTGCAGAGGTACGCCCGACTGTCGGGCTCGTCGGACCATGATGAGCTCTAACCATTTGCTGCATCGGACGGCTACGCCGCCCGCTGAGCGCGAACGTTGAGGCTGTAAAAAAACCATTTCTGGCACTCCGTTTGCAAGTTCTCTTGCCAAGGAGATCACACCCATGGCCGGCTACAAATCCCAAGACCGCAACAGCCTCCTGCTGCACCGCGCGCGAAAGCGCGTTTTATCGAGGTGGACAACCATGAAAGCAGAGTACGATCTTCCTGAACTGAAAGCACGCAAGAACCCATATGCGTGCAAGCTAAAGAAGCCTGTGACCATGCGTTTTCTATTATTTATTTCGTTGCTCCTTGGCTTGTGCCACGCTGGCCGGGCGGAAGAGAAGCTCGAGCGGGCGGACCTTCTGGACGCCACGCGTCCGGTGGCCGCGAAGCTGGCTGGTCAACCAGTTCGCCTGCGGGTTGATCGCCTAAGCCAAGACAGCGGTTGGGCCATTTTGGTCGGAAAATTGGTTGGACTACCCGGGCAGGCACTCAACTGGGAACAGACCAAGGGTTGTCATCCAGACTTAGACAAGATTCTCTGGGTCGTTTTGCAAAAGGATGGGCAGGCCTGGCAGGTCAAGCACATTGACATCTGCGCTCCAGAGCCGCCGTACTGGTATCTGGAGCAATATGGTGGTCTAGTGTGGCCCTGCGGTGTCTATGCAGGCCTGCAGTCCAGTGAGGGTTCAGACCTGGAGCAGCAGTGTCGTGCCAATAGCCGGGGGAGACGCAAGACCCGATGAGGCGCCGCTACCCCGTACAGGTCGTGAGGAAAACCGCACGCCCCCATGCTGTGTATCATTACCCCCGGTTCTGTCTTAAGCCAATACAAGGAGGTCCGCACCATGGCTCTAATGGATTTCATCAAGAAACAGTTCATAGACATTATTCAGTGGACCGAGGAGGGCGATGGCACATTGGCTTGGCGCTTCCCCATGCGGGACATGGAAATCCAGAATGGTGGCCAACTGGTGGTGCGCGAATCGCAGATGGCCATCTTTGTAAACGAAGGCAAGATTGCCGACGTGTTTGGCCCCGGCACCCACAAGCTCACCACGCAGACGCTGCCGGTTCTGACTTATTTGAAGAACTGGGACAAGCTGTTTGAGTCGCCTTTCAAGAGCGATGTCTACTTCTTCAGCACACGCCAGCAGATCGACCAAAAGTGGGGCACGCCCCAACCCATCACCATCCGCGATAAAGACTTTGGTGCCGTGCGCCTGCGGGCTTTTGGTAACTACGCGTTTCGCTTGGAAGACCCCAAGCTGTTCCATACTGAAATTTCGGGCACGCGTGAGATTTACTCGGTGGCCGATGTGGAAGGCCAACTGCGTGGGCTGGTGCTGCAAAACATTAGCACTGCTATCGCGGCCAGCGGCATTCCGTTCCTTGACCTCGCCTCCAACCAAATTGAATTTGCCAAGGCCCTGACCACACAGCTTGCGCCCGAGATGGCCAAGCTGGGCCTCAAGGTCGAGAACATGACGGTGCAGAGCGTTTCGCTGCCCGAAGAGTTGCAAAAGATTCTGGACCAAAAAATCGGCATGGGCATGGTCGGCAACGACATGGGCAAGTTCATGCAATACCAAACCGCACAAGCTATCCCTAAGTTTGCCGAAGGCGGCGGTGGCGGAGGTGGTGTGGCAGGTGATGCCATGGGCCTGGGCGCTGGCGTAGCGCTCGGCCAGGTGCTGGCGCAAAACCTGCAAGCCGGCTTGCAAGGCAATGCCCAGGCAGGTGCCGTGGCTGCAGCACAAGCAGCGGCGCAGGCCGCGGCTACGCTCAAACCCGATGACATTTTGGCCACGCTGGAGAAGCTGGGCGACCTCAAGGCCAAGGGCATTCTCTCGGAAGACGAATTTGCCGCTAAAAAGGCAGAGTTGTTGAAGAAGCTGGTGTAGTAGTAGAGGGGTTCCGGTAGGGGTGGCAGAGGGTTCTGCTACGTGTCCCCCGCCCTTCGGGCTCCTCCTTTACCTTCGCATAACCCTCTACCACCCCTACCTCCTTGGCTCAAGAAAATGTAGCTACCCAACGGTCCTACACCGCGCCCTGCCCAGGGTGCGGTGCGCCTGTGGCATTTCGCTCCGCACAGTCGACGCATGCGGTGTGTGGCTTTTGCCAAAGCACTGTGGTGCGTCAGGGCGATGTGCTGGCACGCATTGGCAAGATGGCCGAGCTGTTTGATGACCACAGCCCGCTACAACTCTTTGCCACCGGTAGCTACAACAAACGCAGTTTTACGCTGATTGGGCGGCTGCAGTACAAGACCGCTGAAGGCACCTGGGCCGAGTGGAATGTAATGTTTGACGACGGCCAGACGGGCTGGCTGGCCGAAGACAACGGCGCTTACGTTTTCACCCAGCCGAACACGCAGGCGCGCAATATGCCGCCAGCGGACCGCTACCGGGTTGGCAACCAGGTGGGAGTCAATGGCAAGCCGTTTAGCGTGGCCAGCAATGTATCGGCCCAGCTGATCAGTGCGCAGGGCGAGCTACCCAAGCTGCCGCCGTTGGGTCAACCGTTTGACGTGGTGGAGTTGCGTAGCGCCAGTGGCGAGGTCATCAGCATCGACTACACCGGCACGCCCCCCGTTGTCTCGCAAGGCACGGCGGTGCTGCTGGACGACCTAGCACTCAAGGGGCTGAAAGAAACGTCGGCCAAAGAGGAGAAAGGTCGCCAGTTCAATTGCCCGCACTGCGGCGCACCCGTCACCGTGGCGCTGGCTAACAGCAAGAGCATCACCTGCGGCAGTTGCAGCAGCCTGATCGATCTGAGCCAGGGGATTGGCGGGGAACTCAAGTCCGCCATACAGGACGAGCCCATCCAGCCGCTCATTGCGCTGGGCACGCTGGGCCAGTTGCAGGGTGTGCAGTGGCAGGTGGTGGGCTTTCAGCATCGTATGGGCGTGGCACCGGGCGATGACGAGCACTTTGGCTGGAGCGAATACCTGCTGTACAACCAGAAGCGGGGCTTTAGCTTTTTGGTCGATTCCGAAGAAGGCTGGAGCCTGGTGCGACCCACCACCGGTGCGCCCAGCATGACCAGTTCGTCTGCCAACACGGCGACCTACAAGGGCACGAGCTATTCGCTGAAGTACAGCTACACCGCCGAGACCAACTACGTGTGTGGTGAGTTTTATTGGACGGTGCAGCGCGGCCAGACCACGCAAAACAAAGACTTTGCCAACGGCAAGCGCCTACTCTCTTTGGAGCAAAGCCCCACCGAAGTGGTGTGGTCCAACGGCGACCAGCTCGATAGCGATGTGGTGGCCAAGGCGTTTGGCCTGGAGGACAAAAAGGATTTGCTCAAGCGCGATGCAACACCCTTCAGTGCTGCCCACAGTATCGGCATTGGCACCATCATTGTGGTGCTGATCGTTACGCTGATTTTGCTGTCCCTGTTAAGCCGTTGCTCCCGTTGCGACCCCAAGGTGGAGAATTGTTCGTCCAGCTACCGCAGCTCGGGCGGCTCGTTTGGCGGTTATTCAGGCGGTGGCGGGCACAAGTGATGTACCACGCTGCATTGGTTTTTGGTTGGTAGTTTTAGGAGAGTCTCATGGGCTTTGAAATGATTAAACCGGGCGTAGTGCTCAGCTCGCTGGTGTTTGCGCTGATGGGCGTGATCGTGTTCTGGCTGTGCTTCGTCATCATCGACAAGATCACCCCCTACGATTTGTGGGGTGAGATTGTCGAGAAGCAAAACGTGGCGCTGGCACTGGTAGTGGCCGCCATGAGCTTGGGTATCTGCGTGATTGTTGCTGCTGCAATTCATTAGGCCCCAAGGGTAAGCGCCTTTACTGCACCATCCTGGCTAGACGAAACCCAATGTAGTAGTCACGGCTAGACGTGCTGTCCCTGCCGCGGAGGGCGGCGCGGGTGCTCGTGGCATAGCTGCTCCACGAGCCACCACGCAGGACGCGCTGGCGACAGGTGCCAGTGGTCCATGCGCTGCCATCGCTGGGGGCTCCTTGGTAGTTCCCGTTCCAGCAGTCTTGTGTCCACTCCCATAGGTTGCCACTCATATCGTATAGGCCCCAGGCGTTGGCTTGTTTGGTGCCCACCGGTTGGGTATTGTCTCCGCCCATGCGGCCGTACACTGCAACGCTCTCGGCGTTGTCACTGCCACAGAAGGATTGGATGCTGCCAGCCCTGCAGGCGTATTCCCACTGTGCTTCACTGGGCAGACGGTAGTCCTTGCCCGTCTTTTGCGCCACCCAGCGCACGTAGGCTTGGGCATCGTTCCAGTTGATGCAGGCCACAGGGTCGCTATCAGTCTGACTGAAGCCGGGGTTGCGCCAGCTGTAGCCGGGCGCGTCTTCCCATTCGCTGCCTGTGAAAACACGGCAACGGTTTCCTGCGTCGTGCCCGCTTGCCGCTACAAAAGCGGCAAACTGGCCCTTGGTGACCTCGGTTTCGCCTATTGCAAAGCCTTTGATGTTGACGTTGTGCACAGGTTTTTCATCGGCATCTCCCGTGTTGCTGCCCATGGTGAAGCTGCCTGCCGGCACAACCACCATCGCTGGGCAGTCTGCGCAGTCTTTGAAGGCCTGGCCTGCTGTGGTGCTTGGCGCTTGCGTTGGGCGAGTCGCTTCGGTCTTGGCCACTTCTGCCCTTTGGCGGGCTTGTTCCCTCAGGTTTTCGTCGTCCCGGCTCATCGGGTTGCCTTGCCCCCAGGTGCCCAGAAACCGATCCCACGCCCTTGCTTGCAAGTCCACGCTACCCCTCAAGGCCGCGGTTCTGTCAAAGTCTGCTTTCATCTTGGCCTGCCATACCGCCCACTCTTTGGGCATGGCTTCTTCTTTCTCTAAATCGCCCGGGCTCTGCCCCTTTGCCTGGCCCGGGCGCGCCGTCTGGATCACCGGCTCCGTCGTCACACTGGCTAGCAGTACGGCAGGGCCCGGTGTAGGCACTTGCTTTCCTTTGCTTTGGTGCTGCACCTCGGCTGCGGTGTTACGAAACCCAAACGATTTGCGCTCGCCAGTGGCGGCGGCCTCCATATTGGTGTAGCCAGAAATCGTTGCATGGAATTCGTTTACCGCAAATTGTTTCTCGGGTGTCATGAAGCCAAAGGCAGACAAGCATGTTGTTGCAATGCAGGCCAAAGCGGCGGTATGGATGTGTTTCATTGGCTCACTGTGTTGAAGAAAATATTTGCAGGACGATTCCGTTGGGCGTTGGTGAAAACATCGAATTTGCGTCGAGGCGACCTCATTTCTCGACTCTCTTCAGATTCACGCAAAGACGGGCATGCCCAGATTCGTCATGGTATTCAGTGGTTCTGTCGCATCAAGATGTCGACACAGGCGTTAGCCTGCACGCTTTCAATGGCCGCCGCATTGGCGCTGCTTTTGTCGATGGTGATTATTTCTGGCACGCCGCGCTCCCGCATCATTTCTTCCACGTTTCGCAGGCTCAGTGGGTAGGTTACGTACCTGCGCACGCAGGTCAGCAAATTCTCCAGCGGATAGTGCAGCAGTTATAGGTCCTTGTTCAAGGTGCTGTTCATCAGACTCTGGTGGAAATCAAGCATGGGCTGGATTGTCGTTTATGCTGAATACGACAGACCCAGAAATCGACCCGCATCATGCCAGCATATTGCAATGATGCAGAAAATCTGATTTATTCAACAACGCCGTTTGGGCGTGGGACCCCACACTGTCTTTCCATTTGAACCGTAAACGCGATCCATACATCTCTGCATGGCGTATATACGGGGCGAATCTGTTTGTTGATTATCTACCCATGCCCTTGCTTCCCTGTTGCCCTAGCTCGTTCTGTCGCATTAGCTCTTGTTGTTGTAATTGCTGTTGTTGTAGCCTTTCCATCTGCTGCATTTTGGCTTCATGTTGTCTTTGCTTTTCCTGCGCTGCAAGTTCTTGCTGTTGCACTGCATAATTAACATCAGTTTCTAAGCCGGGGGCACTTGGTCTATTAATTAAAACAGATTGCTCTCTTCCAGCGCTAATATTTATGTTCACATTTGTAGATGCCGTCGCACCACTAAACCACCTTGTTGTGATATTCCCAATATAAATTGGAGCCGTTCCATTTTCTTGTTCTTTTGTCAATTTGAAATTTGCGAAAAATGGAGTTACGCCACTAATCCCATTGTCGATCGTTGCGGTTGCACCAGCAGGGTTTGATCTGACCTCCAATTGAGCCACTGGAATAGCACACCCAGACAAAAATACTGCCAAAAATACAGCGATTGTGATAACTCTCTTCTGCATTACGTTCTCCGTTGATTGAATTGATTTAATTTAAATGGCAGCTATCTATAAGTCCGTGAAATGCAATATTCTGTGACGAACCGATGACAGCTCTTTGCGATGTTAGTTCATTTCGAGAGTGTTCCAAAGCCTGAGGTCGGCGCACCATTCGTGGGTGGTAGGGCCAACCGAGCAACGCTTTTCGACCCAACCCCACACATGCAACAGAACCATTTGAGACTCTGCCTATCCGGCTTCCAAAGTTAACGCAACCCACGGCGTTGTTGAGTAAATCGAATCTCCGGCATTGTTTCAATCAACTGGGATCATGCGGGTCGATTTCTGGTTCTGTCGCATTAAGCATAAACGACAATCCCGGTCATGCTTGATTTCCGCCAAAGCCTCATCAACAGCGCGCTGCGCAAGGTTCTAAAACGGCTGCACTACCCACTGAGCTTGCGCCACATCGAGAAGATGATGCAAGAGCGCGGTGTTTTCGTGGATCACGTCACCGTTCATCGCTGGGTCATCAAAGTATTGCCGCGTCTGGCAGCCGTCTTTCAGACGCGCAAACGACCAGTGACAGTTGGATTGTCACGGCGGTCAAACCATGTCTGCAGCCAACCAGTTCTACAGCCTTGCCGCTTGATCACCATGCCCCTCACCCATGTCGCTTCGCTCTAGTCGCCCCCCCCGCCCTTTAGAAGTCACGCTGTTGGCAAGCGTGTTTGTCGTGGCCGCATGCGGCCTGGTGTACGAGCTGGCGGCCGGGGCGCTGGCCTCGTATCTGCTGGGCGATTCGGTCTTACAGTTTTCCACCGTTATCGGCTCCTACTTGTTTGCCATGGGCGTGGGCTCTTGGCTGTCGCGTTTTTTTGACCGGCAACTTCCCGCGCACTTTTTGCGCATAGAGCTGTTGGTGGCGTTGGCCGGTGGCGCTCTGCCGGGGCTGCTGTTTTTGGCCAATGCGTATATGCCTGGGGCTTTTCGCTTTTTGCTCTACGCCATGGTCGGTGTGGTGGGCATTTTGGTGGGGCTGGAGATTCCACTGGTCATGCGCATCCTCAAGCGCGAAGTGGCGCTGAAAGATTTGGTCTCGCAAGTGCTCACATTTGACTATCTGGGTGCGCTGGCCGTGTCGGTGGCTTTCCCCTTGCTGCTGGTGCCGCAGCTGGGGCTGATTCGCACCGGCCTGCTGTTTGGGCTGCTCAATGCTGCAGTGGCCTTCTGGACACTGTGGGTGTTCCGGCACGAGTTGCGCCACTTTGCTGCGCATGCCTGGGCCTGCGTGCTCACGGTGGGCGCGTTGGCGGTGGGTTTTGCTATGGCTGACCAGATCACCACACTGGCCGAAGACAAGTTCTACCATGACCGCATTGTGCTGGCGACCACATCACCCTACCAGCGGGTGGTGGTAACCCAGGGCCGCACCGGGCACAAGCTGTTTCTCAACGGCAATTTGCAGTTTGCCGAGCGCGACGAATACCGTTACCACGAAGCACTGGTTCACCCCGCTATGTCAGCATTCGGCGCGCCGCGCCGGGTGGCGGTGCTGGGTGGTGGTGATGGCATGGCGGTGCGCGAGGTTTTGAAATACCCCAGTGTGGAGAGCGTGACCCTAGTCGAGCTGGACCCCAACATGACGGCCCTGTTTGCCAATGACCCAGCCATGGCGCGGCTCAACGCAGGGTCGCTCAGCTCGCCCAAGCTGCGCATCGTCAACACCGATGCGTTTCAGTGGTTGCAGGGAAAAGGGGAGCCGAGCACCGCCGGGCCGCCCCAAGGTGCGAGCGCCCCCTCGGAGGGCAGCAAACCACGCGCAGCGGGGAGCGTGGCGGCAACTGACCCAGAAATGTTCGACGTCATCATCGTGGACTTTCCCGACCCGACCAACTTCTCCATCGGCAAGCTCTACACCAACACCTTCTATTCGCTGCTGGCCCAGCGCTTGTCGGCCAGTGGCTATGCGGTCATACAGACCACGTCGCCCTTGGTAGCGCGCCAAAGCTATTGGACCGTGGCCACCACTATCGAATCGGTGGGCCTGCATGCCACGCCGTACCATGCCAACGTGCCCAGCTTTGGCGAATGGGGCTTCACCATCGCCAGCCACAGGCCTTGGCATATGCCCACGTCGTTGCCCGAAGGCCTGCGTTTTCTGGGGCTGCAAACCCTGCCACTGTTGTTTGACTTTCCCAAGGACATGGCGCGCGTGTCCACCGAGGTGAATCGCTTGTCCAACCAAATTTTGGTGACCACGTATGAGCAGGAGTGGGGGCGGGTGGGGCAATGAAGTGGACTGCCTCGATGTTGGACAGACGCCGCTTCCTCGCCACCAGCCTGGGCGCAGCCTGCGCCGCCACCGGCTGCCAACCGGCCGACCCGCATGCACACATCACCGGTGGATTCACCGGCATCCAGATGGAGCGGGGACACTGGCTGCGTGACACGCTCAAGGCTGGCACAGCTTGGCCCGCGCCCACCAAGACTTTTAAGACCCGCGTACTCATCGCCGGTGGCGGCGTAGCAGGCCTGGCCGCCACCCGCGCCCTGCGCCTGCAAGGCATGGACGACTTTGCCCTGCTGGAACTGGAAGACACGGCGGGCGGCAATAGCCGGGGCGCTGAGATGGCTGGCATCGCCCACCCACAGGGCGCGCACTACTTGCCCCTGCCCAGCGACGATGCGCCCGAAGTGCAAGACCTCTTGGAAGAGCTGGGCCTGCGCCACCGCGTAGCCGGCCGCTGGCAGTATGACGAGCGCCACCTGTGCCACAGCCCGCAAGAGCGCCTGTTTTTCAACGGCGAATGGCAAGACGGCCTGTTGCCGGTACACGGCGTGGGTCCTGCCACCCTGGCGCAGTACCAGCAATTCGCCACGCTGGTGGAACAGGCCCGCAAAGCCGCCCACTGGAGTATTCCTGTACAAAATAGGCCGCTAGCCCTCGTACAACAAGCGTGGGCAGCTACTACTTTCATAGCACTTCTAGATCAACAAGGTCTGACTGACAAGCACCTGCGCTGGTACCTGGACTACTGCTGCCGGGACGACTACGGCGCGGGCATTGCCACCGTGTCTGCTTGGGCTGGCATCCACTACTTTGCCAGCCGCCATGGCTTCCACGCGCCCGGGGCAGAGGCCGCCGAGCGCGAAGGCCTGCTCACATGGCCCGAAGGCAACGCCTGGCTCACCCGCCGCCTGGCCGCTCCACTGGGCGAGCGTCTGCACACCGGCCGCGTGGTGCTGCGCATCACGAACGCCAAACACGGGGTCGAGGTCGATGCCTTCAACACTGCCAGCCAAACCATGGAGCGCTGGCAGGCCGAACGCGCCGTGGTGGCCCTGCCCATCTTTGTGGCCGCGCGCGTTGTGCAAACCCCGCCTGATTTTCTGCGCCAAGCTGCCGCCCGCGTGGTCTACGCGCCGTGGCTGGTGGCCAATATCCACATCAATCGCCCCCTGCACGACCGGCCTGGCCCAGCTCCCAGTTGGGACAACCTGCTCTATGGCGAAGGCTATATGGACGGTAGTTCAGGCAGTGGTGCCGGTGCTGCGGGCCTGGGCTATGTGGATGCCATGCACCAGAGCCTGCAAACGGTGCCAGGCCCCACGGTGCTGACCCACTACCGCGCTCTGGGCGATGTGCCGGGTGGCCCCAGCGCCGGGCGCAAGCTGTTGCAAGACCAACCATGGTCCGATTGGCGCAACACCATTCTGGCCGAACTCAGCACCGCCCACCCCGACCTGGCCGCCAAGACCACCCGCATCGACATCACCCGCTACGGCCACGCCATGGCCATCCCTGTGCCGCGGGATAATGGTCAAATCGGGCTCTGGCCCTCGCAGAATGTGCGGCAGCAGCTATCAAAAGAGAAGCAATCTGTGGGGCGCTACCCCGCCCGCAAGCAGCTAACCTGGGAGCGACTGACGTTTGCCCACAGTGATTGGGCGGGGTATTCGGTCTTTGAGGAGGCGTTTACAGCGGGGCATGGGGCGGTGTAGCGCCTTTCACTACAAACGCATTCTTTGACAGCGCATCAAACCCTGCGCTTTCGTAAAAGTGATGGGTCGCAGCATCCTTTCGACTGGTCATGAGCATTACTTTGTAGCAGCGTTGCGACCACGCAAATTCCATAGCCTGGGCGAGCACCGCCTTTCCATACCCTTGGCCGCGATGCGCTTGATGCGTGACGACGTTCTCAATCAACCCATAAGGTCGAGCGCCACGCGTCAAATTTGGAATGACCATGATCGTGCAAGTGGACACCAGCTCCCCATCGACGAAACCACCGAAGTAGCGACAGCGCGGGTTTTCCAGCGCCTCAACCCAAATCGCCGCAAGCTCTTCGCCTCCGGTCAGCGGATCGTCGGCTTCATGCAGATGGGTGTATAGCTGTAGCAACGCGCCAAGGTCTTCAGTTCTAAGTGAGCTAATTTGCATGTCAGAGCCTCAACAAATTTCTAGCGGGGGAATTTGCCGAGAAATATAGCGCAGCGCACCACGCGCCCGTTAGCTCACCTTTTGCTCTCAACGACCGCCAGTGCATCGCATTGCGCCGCAGTGTGGAAAATGACGCTTTTGACACTTGAGGCCATCGTGAATCACCCCCATGCCCATGCAGAACTCATCGCCGCCTTTAAGAGGGCGCAGGCAGATGCTGCTCACAAGTTTGGCCTGATCAATGTGGTTGCCAAAAAGGGCCCCAAGGCTATTCAAGCCGCTGTCGATACCGCTGCCAAGGCAGCCAAACGCCGGGATTCATTTGCGAAGCAACTCCATGCGCTGGGGGTAAATCTCAACGAATGAGCGGGGCGCCCTGTGTTTGACGTTGTGCCTGCGTCGGGGCAATTGGCTGCTAGGCGCACACGCGTGTACGACTAGTTCTTCAGTGCCGGGTCCCAGTGTTCTGCAATTTTTCCGTTCTCGATGCGAAACATGTCAAACCAGGTAGTGGTGTAGTTCTTGGCAGGGTCTTTTGGGTCTTTCTTTTCCGACGCGAATGAAAGAACCACAAGGTCCCCTTCTGCAACGATGGCGACCAATGGCCCAGCGATCTTGGGTGCGACGGGCTTTGCCTTTGCAAACTGCTGGAAGAAGCTAACAAAGCCAGCCCGACCAGTGGGAACATTGGGGTTGTGCTGTATGTAAGACTCGGTCAAGTATTTCTCTGCACGATCCAATTGGTTCGCTTCCAAAATCTCGCGCCAAAAGTCATAGACCAACCGCTTGTTGGCTGCGACTTTGGGATCGGCACTGGCGAGCAAGCGGTCATGGTCTGCGCTTGCAGTGACAGGAACCTGGGCTTGTCCCAGAATTGGCAAGGACAGAGTAAGTGCAATGAGCACTGGGCGAATCATGGTAAGCATTCGATCGTCTCCTTTACAACGAGGGCGCGCATGTTGCTGACTGTGATTGAGCACGGGACGCACGTACGGTGCCAGGATCGTGTGGGAAATCGCGCTTTGTTTTATAGGCTTCCCATTCAGCCAAGGTAATAGCCCACCGCTTGCTGTACACCAGCATGTCCACTTCAACGAAGGCATAAACCTTGCCGGAGCCGATGTCGCTCACAAACTGGATATGGGGCTGCACCGTCACCAGGTTGTTGCCCATATCAGCCGTGGTGGCAATGTTGCCAGCCAATTCTCCACCGACCAAGGTAATGTGGCCGCCGATGCCTGCACTGGCGATGAGCACCGTCATGGATGCCTCAAACCGTGCCCCGGCGTTGGCCGTGGCTTTGCCGTCAATACTGGCTACGGCCACGGGTCCTGCAGCACAGCCAGTGGGCGTTGTCGCCGCAGCGGTTTTCATGTCGCCCGCGTTCAAGTTCACATCCAGCGCGGAAGTGACCAGGAGGCCGGTGAGCCCGATCGGTATGTACATGCTGGGGCCTGCAATGGGCTCGCAACACGTGGTGCCGCCACCGGCCGAAGCTACCAGACCGCTAACCGTTGGCTTGGGTTGTGACGGGCCCTTTTGGGAGCTGGAGCCGGCACTGGCGTGAACTCCCAGAAGATCAATATTCACTCCAAAGACTGTCAGGTTCGCACCCATGTCCATGCTGTCTTCAAAAGCCATCACGCCATCGTTACCGGTGTTCTGCGAGGCAATGCTCACGCAGGATGCACCACCGAACCAGTTGTTCAGACTGCCTCCAGTGGTGATGCAGCCCTTCCAGGGCTGCATGGACAAAGCAAAACTGCCATCATTCAAACAGGCACTGGGGGTGCCCTCGGTTTTCACAAAGGGAGTCTTGTTGTCTTGGCCACCCGTTCCCCCGCCAGACGATCCACCCGAGCCATTGAGGCTGATGCCTTCGTTTTTGGAGCCGAAGTCAATCACATTTTCACAGTTACCCTGCAACGTGGTCGTTGTAGTAGGTTTCCCATCGACCAGAAAATTCAAAGAGCCCGCGCTGCGCCCCGGCTTCAACTGGATCAGCGGTTGTAGCGGCCCCGCGCTGTTGGCATTGAAGATGCTGCTGCCCTTAAGCCGCTGCTTTGCACCTGTGGCCGGGGCAGCCATGTCGCTGGCGGCAATGGTCAGGAGTGCTTTGCGGTTTTGCAGGCGCTCCATCGCCATGGCATCGGAGGTGATGTCGCGCACCGTGTTGCCGCGGCCTCGCGGGTCGGGGCGATTGCGGGGGGCATAGAGGCGGCGCAAGTCCGACACATTGGTGAGCCAGCCTGGCACTTCATCATCGAGTTTCCAGTCTTTAACCAACTCGTCAATGGGGGTGCGGGGGTTGCGCCACGCAGGTTGGTACTGGTTTGCCTTCAGATTACAACCTTCAGACAGATTGGCATTGCGTAACTCGGCAACAGCACCAAGATCCTGACCCTGCTCGCGCAAACTGCGGCCAAAGGTGTTGAGGAACTTTTCCATATCCGTGAGCTGTGTTGCATAGGTCACCACAGGCACCAGCTTATCGCCCGCAACCCGCACCATTGGCACTGGGCCGGCAGCCGTGCGCACCGTTGTCAAGCGCCCTGCGGACCGCGCCAAATTGGTCACCTCGCGGCTGGTAAACGGATTCAGCGCCAGGGGCGGCTTGTGCTGAATGTGTCGTTCCATGCATCCGGTGGTGCCACGTGGACCCAACGTTTCCACTGTGCGTGACCAACCAGGTAAGGTGGACACCAGATCACGTGCGGGATCAATCTTGACGACGACCTGCCCCGGAGGCGGGCCATCCGTTGCATGGGCCGCTACACCTATGGCCAGGCTACAAGACGCTGCACACAGTAGCGCCCATGGCGTGTTCTGGGCAGGGCGACGAAGGAAGTTCATCATGGATCAGGCTCCGGTTAAGAAAGGAGGGCAGCGCATAAAACGCGTTCATGCACTGCAGGCATCGTTGTTGCATACGACGAAGGTGAGTATCTCACCTGGTGGAGTATCTATTCACGCCGCATGGACCGAAGCATTTGCAACGCTGGCACGACAACGGGTGCTGGGTCCCCATTGCTCAGTACGGTAAACGTGACACGCAAGTCGCCAAGGGCCAGCATTCCCTGGGTCATGTTCTTAAACTCGTCTGGCTTTGGCGCGCGGTCGGTGGCAGAAAAATAGTTACCCCATACCTGGGGGCCGACCAGCTCCAAGACAGGAATGTCGGTCTCCACCGACTGCATCATTGCGTGTTGTGCCGCAGAGCGAACCTGCGAAAGCATAGCCTGTGCACTTGGCTTGGGGATCGACGCGTTGGCGGGCCACAGCGGCGTGATCAGCACCTGAAAATTTGGCCCACTCTTGGGCGACAGCGTAATCGTTGGCGGCAGATCGGCCATGGGCCGCCGCACTTGCTCATTCCAAGTCGGCGGGACCGTTAGGACCACCGCACCGTGCGCGGGCAAAGGCACGCGCAGTTCGCCACCGGCAATAGCTGATGCTGTTGCAATACAGAGGAGCGTGACTGCGACAAGTTGACGGGTAAGGGTGGTATGCATTGAGTTACTTCAAATTGGTTGGCTAGATTGGTTTGACAAATGCTTATTGATTCCCGCTGCCAAAAGTGGCCTCATGAACCAATCGGGGCAGTGCAATTGCCGGAGCGTCATTTCGTATGCGCTCGACTTCAGTGGGACTCAATTCCTTCCCTTTGAGTTGCCGTGCGCGTTCAAGCATGGCTTCAATCGGTGGGATATATGAAACGACTAATAACTCCGGGTTGTCTTTGGCTGCTAACTCTCCAAAGCCTCCTGTTTCGCCTGCCGTCAATTGGTTCATGATGCGTCCATTGGGTTCACCGACTGGATCGGATTCTAGGTGGCAACTGGCGATAGGCCGCCAACCCCGCAGGTCCCCCTAAAATCCACAAGCCAGCAGTTCAATGGTTTGACCCGTGGCACGCCTTTTTGTCGGAAGGACACTCCTATGGAATCCCAAACGCTGGTGCGCCAACAATTGCTCAAGGCACTGCTGTTTGCAGTGCTGTCGCTCTTCTTGATTCCGGCGTTGACACTGGGGTTTGTGCGCTATGCGTCGCATGACCGCGATGTGTCGTTCCAGCGGATGATTGAAGACCGCATTTATGCGGACTCGCAATCCACGAGTGAAGAGAAGCAGGCCGAGATCGCGTTCTATCGCCAGCGCCCGCCTTCCAAAATTTGCAGCAACACCGAGCCCGATGCGCAAAAGTACCGCAGTGCGGTGTGCGAACTGTATGGCGAAGTCTGGCAATTTCACACCATGCAGCGCGTGGCGGTGGGCACCTTGTTGGGTGGTGTGGCGCTGTTGCTGTTGATTGGTGCATTAGGTGCCCTGGCATTTGTGAATCGGCATTGGCAGTACACCAGCTTTGTGGCTGGCTGGCGTTTGATGATGCTGGCCGGGGCGGCCGAGGTCGTGTTGCAGGGTGCCATGGGTGTGTGGCTGTCTTTTTGGGTCACCGCGTTTTTTGTGCACAAGTACTACATCAAGCTCATCCTCGTTGCGGGTGCGTTGGTCGCTATGGGCGTTGTGGTGCTGGTCATCAAGATCTTTCAGCGGGTGCCACTCCACAATGCCGTGGATGGCGAAACGGTTAGCGAAGCGGATGCGCCACTGCTGTGGCGGCGCATCCGCCACATGGCCAAGCGACTCAAGACCGCACCACCAGACCATATCGTCGCCGGTATCGACACCAATTTTTTTGTGACCGAGGCACCGCTTACGGTGGGGCAGCAACAACTCACCGGGCGTTCGCTGTTTGTCAGCATCCCGCTGCTGCGCGTGCTCAGCATGCCCGAGGCCGATGCGGTGCTGGGCCACGAATTGGCGCATTTTCGGGGTGGCGACACGCAGGCTAGCGCGCAGTTAGGCCCCAAGCTGCAGCAATACGACAATTATGTGGACGGTATGCATGAGGGGGGTTTTACCGTGGTCGTTTACTACTTCATGCAGCTCTACCGCATGGTCTTCCAATTGGCTTTGTCGCGGGATAGTCGCGCGCGGGAGTTCAAGGCCGACCGTACAGCCGCCAAGTTGGTCTCTGCCCAGGGCATCGTCCAGTCGCTGATCAAGATAGCGGCCTACGACCACTACCGCAACAATACGGAGCGCAACCTGTTTGAACGTGACCAAAAGCTTAGTAGTACGCTGGGCATTGCCGACGCGGTGGCTCAGGGCTTGCGCCCCTATGCCATGTCGATTGATTTTGTGGACGACATGCGCACGGCCCACATTCCCCACCCTTTTGACAGCCATCCACCACTCGTGCAGCGCATGCATCAGGTGGGGCACATGGTCAACCCGGATGATTACGGAGCCATCGTGCGCGAGGTGCCCCCTACCACCTGGGCCGACGAGATCATCACCGCGCAGGCGATTGAGCAACGCCTTTGGACTGCCTATGAGCAGCAATTCGCACAAACCCACGAGCACGCATTGGCCTATCGTTACGAGCCTGCCAACGAGCAAGAGCGCGAGCTGGTGCTGAAGTACTTTCCGCCGGTCGTGTTCCAGTTGAAAGACGGTGCTTCGGTCGAGGTGAACTACAACGGCATCGTGCCGTCGGGCGGAGAGCCCATGGTCGAGTGGGATGCCGTTAAGGCTTTGCAATACAACGACAGCAGTTTTGGCGATAGCCTGACGGTGACCTTGAACGAAAAGGGGTTGGTCGGTTCCAAAACCTGCAAGATCAAGCTCAGTGGTTTAGGTAAACAGAAAGACGCGTTCAATGCAGCACTGGGCCGCTATTGGCAGCGCCACCAGGTCATGCGCCGGTCACAATAGCGGTGCCCAATCTATCCGCGCGCCAACCCATCAGGCCCTGTCTCATCCATGGAAATCATTGTTCTGCTGCTCATCGCAGCTTGTGTTGCCTACATCTATCAGCGCCGCGACGAGCATGCGCGCATCGCGCTATTGGCCAGCCACCTGGGGCAGTACCAGATCGAGAAGTACATGGAGACCCTGACCGAGGGCTATATGCGTGCGCTGGGTGAGCCCGATGCGGCGCGGCAAGCACAGATATGGAGCATGCTGACCACCACTGAGGCGGCGTTGGACGAGCAATTCAAACGCTTTGTGTTGGGCTTTGCACGAGTGGATGCAGAGCAGGCGCGCGTGAGCAAACTGCCGTTGTCCATTTTTTACACCGGACGATGGTTTCCAGACACAACGTTTGATTTCCGCAAGGCACTCAGCACCCACGCCCGTGGCATCAGCGATGCCTTACACGGCCTGCCAGGCCAAAGCGCAAAAGACAAAGCCTTCACACTGCTGGCCGAAATGCTGTTGATGCAGCACAGCTGCCATTGGTTTTGCAAGTCCAAAAACGTGGCATCGGCCCGGCTACTGGTGCGCCACCAAACGCCCTATGCCAAAGTGCTGGAGTCGGTTACGCCAAGCACACGCCAAGCCTATTGCGCGCTCATCGTGCACTGATAGGCCGCTAAACTGCAAGCGCAGGCACTTCTCTTGCATGGCTTCTGCACCTCATTCGTTCCATATTTGAAAGTTCCAATGCCATGCAACACGTCGTATTCAACCAAAAAGGTGGTGTCGGTAAATCCACCATCACCTGTAACCTCGCTGCCATCAGTGCGTGGCAGGGGCTTCGCACGCTGGTGATTGACCTGGACTCTCAAGGCAACTCCACCCGCTATCTGCTGGGTGCCGATATGCCCGAGGACCTGCCCAACGTAGCCGAATTTTTTGAGCAAAGCCTGAAGTTCACCGTGCGGGAGAAGAGTGCCAGCGAGTACATTGTGCACACCCAGTGGGAGGGGCTGGACGTGATGCCTTCAAGCCCCTTGCTCGATGAATTGCACAGCAAGCTAGAGTCGCGCCACAAAATCTACAAGCTGCGCGACGCGCTGGAGCTGCTGGCCGAAGACTACGACCAGATCTACATCGACACGCCACCGGCGCTCAACTTCTACACCCGCTGCGCGCTGATCGCAGCGCAGGGCTGCTTGATACCGTTTGACTGCGATGATTTTTCGCGTCGCGCTTTGTACACCTTGTTGGACAATGTGGCAGAAATCAAAGCCGATCACAACTCCGAACTCAAGGTTGAAGGCATCATCGTCAACCAGTTTCAGGCCCGCGCGAATTTGCCCCAGCGCATGGTGCAAGAACTGATCGACGAAGGCTTGCCAGTGTTGCAGCCCTATTTGCGTTCGTCGGTGCGCATTCGCGAGTCACACGAACAATCCAAGCCCATGATCTTCTTGGACCCTGGCCATCTGCTAACCCAGGAGCTGGTGGCGCTGCACGACGCATTGGGCTAAACACAGGGCGCTGTCTATCAAAACCGTTTGCTTTTAACCAAACGGTAATTTTTGCAACCTACCATCACATGGCTCTAAAGACACCATGCGATGCGAAAAACACTTTCCCGATTTACCTCCAGTTTTGCAGCGCTGTTTGCAGATAACAGCCAGTCGGCTGACGATGGCCATCACGCAGACTCCATTCGCACCGCTATGCTTGATGTGCTCTCACACATGGACCGCACTGGCAACCGCGATGCGCAAAAGGTTTGGTTTGATGTTGCGCGGGCGCACGATGTACAAATGCTGTGGTACTTGCGCTGCGATGTATTTCGTGTAGTTGCCAATCAACACGGTGAGCAGATTGCCCACCGCAGGCTCAACGCCATTACGGCGATGTTCAATGGCCTCGTTGCACCCAACCAAATGCCCCTGCGCCGCGCGATTGCTGCCAGGGCGCTGCGTCTTTGAGGCCTATACGCCTGATACGGCACTCTGGTCAAAAAGGCGCGATGCCGCCCCGCAAAAGCTGTTGCCGCAACACGGTTTTTGGCGCAAAGAGCGCAACCATTGCGTCCATCAGCGCATGCGCCTTGGCCGAATGGTCACCGCCAAAATTGCACACATACACGTCCACGGTCACGCCGGCCCGCTCGGGCCAGGTGTGTACGCACAGATGCGATTCGGCCAACAGCACCGTAGCGGTTACGCCACCCGGCCCGTGCGCCGAGGCTGGAAATGTGTGGGCGAGTCGGCTAACCGCTTGCAGGCCCGACGCGCTGACAAATTCCACGCATTGATCGACCAGGCGCGATGCATCGGTCAGCCACTGCGCATCGCATTGGCAGTGTGTCAAATCGGCGGTAAGGTGAAGGCCTTGCATACTGTCGACTGTAGATTATTTTGGGCGGGCCAAAAGCCCTGTAGTCGGTTGTTGTGCGAACTGTCTTCCATGCCCGGTAAAATAGCGGGTTTTCCCCAGTCCACCTACATTTGGAGTTGCTTAGACCATGGCCAGCACGCATAACACCCAACAGATGGCAAACGCCATTCGCGCCCTTGCAATGGATGCCGTTCAGGCTGCCAATTCTGGCCACCCCGGCGCACCTATGGGTATGGCAGACATGGCCGTGGCACTGTGGGGCGAGCATCTCAGCCACAACCCGACCAACCCGCATTGGCTCAACCGCGACCGCTTTGTGCTGTCCAACGGACATGGCTCGATGTTGATCTATGCGCTGTTGCACCTCACGGGTTACAAGCTCCCCATGTCGGAGCTGAAAAACTTCCGCCAGTTGCACAGCAAAACCGCGGGCCACCCAGAAGTGGGCGTGACGCCCGGCGTAGAAACCACCACCGGCCCCTTGGGCCAGGGCATTACCAATGCCGTGGGCATGGCATTGGCCGAGAAGCTGCTGGCTTCGGAATTCAACCGGGATGGCCACGCCGTGGTAGACCACCACACATTCACTTTCATGGGCGACGGGTGCCTGATGGAAGGCATCAGCCACGAAGCCGCATCGCTGGCTGGTGTGTGGAAGCTCAACAAGTTGATCGGCCTGTACGACGACAACGGTATCTCGATTGACGGCCAAGTGGGCCCTTGGTTCTCGGACAACACCGCGCAACGTTTCTTGTCCTATGGTTGGAATGTGATTGGCCCCATCGACGGCCACGATGCAGCACTGGTGTCCCAGTCCATAGCTGATGCCAAATTGTCCACTGACAAGCCCACACTCATCATCTGCAAGACCCACATCGGCAAAGGCAGCCCTAACCGCGGCAATACATCCAAGGCCCACGGCGAGCCATTGGGTGCTGAAGAAATCAAGCTTACCCGCGAGTCTATTGGCTGGAGCCACGCACCGTTTGTTGTGCCTGCAGAGGTGTACGCCGATTGGGATGCCAAAGAAAAAGGCAAAGCACGGGAAACCGCCTGGGACGAGAAATTTGCCGCGTACAAGACTGCATATCCCGAGCTGGCCAAAGAACTGCTGCGCCGCATGAAGGGCGACTTGCCCAAGAACTTTGTGCAAACCGCTGTGGACACCGTCATCGCTGCCCACACCAAGGCAGAGACTGTGGCCAGCCGCAAGGCCAGCCAGTTGGCACTGGAAGCATTTACTGCTGCCCTGCCGGAAATGCTGGGCGGTTCAGCCGACCTGACGGGCTCCAACCTGACCAACACCAAATGCACACCCAACCTGCGCTTTGACAGCACGGGTGCGGTCGTCAAGGTTGAAGCGGGCGCAGCCATCAGCTCCCCCACCGGCCAAGGTCGTCACATCAACTATGGCGTGCGCGAATTCGGCATGGCCGCCATCATGAACGGCGTGGCCCTGCACGGCGGCTACATCCCTTACGGCGGTGCGTTCTTGACGTTCAGCGACTACAGTCGCAATGCGATCCGCATGGCCGCGCTCATGAAGACACGCGTGATCCATGTGTTCACACACGACTCCATCGGCCTGGGCGAAGACGGTCCTACGCACCAGTCCGTTGAGCATGCAGCCAGCTTGCGCCTGATCCCCAATCTGGACGTTTGGCGCCCAGCCGACACGGCCGAAACCGCCGTGGCCTGGACGGTTGCCCTGCAAAACAAGACCAAGCCTACAGCGCTGCTCCTGAGCCGCCAGGGCATTGCCTACATCCCCAAGACTGATTCCGTTGCATCGCCCGATGCCAGTGGCCTGGATGCCATCAGCAAGGGCGCCTACGTGCTGGCCGAACCAGCCGATGTGGGCATGAAGAAGAAGGCGCAAGCCGTCATCATCGCCACGGGCTCCGAAGTGCAATTGGCCATTGCTGCACAAAAGGTGCTGGCCGAGCGCAAGATTGCCGTGCGCGTGGTCTCCATGCCATCCACCACCACGTTTGACCTGCAAAGCACAGAATACAAATCGTCCGTGTTGCCAGCCGGCGTGCCCCGCATCGCGGTGGAGATGGGCTCCACCGGTGGCTGGTGGAAATACGGCACCGCCGCAGTGGTGGGCCTGGACACCTATGGCGAGTCTGCTCCAGCACCTGTGCTGTTCAAGCTGTTTGGCTTTACGGCTGAGAACGTGGCGGATACCGTTGAGAGTGTTTTGCGCAAATAACAGCGCGATACAACAGCGCAAAAAGCGTAATACAACCCTGCACAACCCCACATTTCAAACGCATCCAATTTTATTTTTTAGGACTACAACATGACCATCAAAATCGGTATCAACGGCTTCGGCCGCATCGGGCGCAATGTGTTGCGTTCCGCCATTCAAAACTTCAGCGACATTGAAGTCGTCGCCATCAACGACTTGTTGGAGCCAGACTATCTCGCCTACATGCTGCAATACGACAGCGTCCACGGCCGTTTTCAAGGTACCGTCAGCGTCGATGGCAACACCCTTATCGTCAACGGCAAGCGCATTCGCCTGACACAAGAAAAAGACCCGTCCAACCTGAAGTGGAACGACGTCGGTGCAGACATCGTGATCGAATCCACCGGCATCTTCCTGGACAAAGCCGGCGGTGAAAAGCATTTGGCTGCGGGTGCCAAAAAAGTGATCTTCTCTGCCCCATCAAAAGACGACACCCCCATGTTTGTCTATGGCGTGAACGACAAGACCTACGCTGGTCAGCCCATCATCTCTAACGCTTCTTGCACAACCAACTGCTTGGCCCCATTGGCTAAGGTAGTGCATGACAAATGGGGCATCAAGCGCGGCCTCATGACCACCGTGCACGCCACGACCGCCACACAAAAGACTGTAGACGGCCCATCCAACAAAGACTGGCGCGGTGGACGCGGCATCTTGGAAAACATCATTCCTTCCAGCACCGGTGCTGCGAAGGCAGTGGGCGTAGTGATTCCTTCGCTGAACAAAAAACTGACAGGTATGTCTTTCCGCGTGCCAACCAGCGATGTGTCCGTCGTCGACCTGACTTGCGAACTCAATAGCCCCGCAACGCTGGCCGAGATCTGCGCCGAAATGAAAGCGCAAAGCAAAGGCGCAATGAAAGGCGTTTTGGGATACACCGAAGACAAGGTTGTTGCGACTGACTTTCGTGGCGAAGTCTGCACCAGCGTGTTTGACGCGGATGCGTCCATCGCGCTGGACGGCACCTTCGTCAAGCTGGTGAGCTGGTACGACAACGAATGGGGCTACTCCAACAAGTGCCTGGAGATGGTGCGCGTCGTCGCCAAGTAAGCGGACGGTGGCCATGCTAGCCGGTGTGAGCTGTGTTTGAATGGCTGCGATCCAAAGTGGGCCGCGCTTCAGTCGGTCCTCTTGGTGCACATGAACTGGGCTTGGCTCAGGCCCAGTTCGCGCTGGGCAACCGTCAGATCGAGGGTAACAACCTGGATGCGGCAGAGCAGCACTATCGCCGTGCGCTGGACATCCAACCGGACCATGCAGAGGCCTGCGCCAACCTTGGCAGTTTGTTAAAGGATCGTGGCCAAGTCGCCGAGGCACAGCAATGGCTGCAAAAGGCTATTGCGCTCAAGCCTGAACTTGTCCCGGCCCATTTCAACCTGGCTATGTTGCGCATCGACCAGCGGCAGTGGGGCGATGCAGCCAGTTCGTTGAAGGCTTTATTGCAGTACGCGCCCAACCATGCAGATGCCCACTACTGGCTGGGAAATGCGCTGACTGGTCTGGGGGATGTGACGCATGCCCGTCAGGCATACCTGGAAGCCGTAAAGCTAAAACCTGGCTATGTACAGGCCCGCTGGGGGCACGCGATGGCGCATCTGCCGGTAGTACCGCAGACAGATGCCGAGCAAGCCCAAGCTCCCAAAGCTTTTGCGCGGGAATTGGAAAAGCTCCACACCAAACTGGCTGGCCCCTACGCCACCAGTGGCTACCAGGCAGTGGGGGCGCAACAACCGTATTTTCTGGCCTACATCGCAGCCAACCACCGTGCTGCACTGGCTCGCTATGGGGCCTTGTGCTCCAAGCTGATGGCGGTCTGGGCGCGGTCAGTAGGTGTGCCCGCGCCGGTATCTCCGCATTTGGGAAAATGCCGAATTGGCATCGTTTCCGCGCATATACACAGTCACTCGGTGTGGCATGCTGTAGTGCACGGCTGGGTTGAGCATCTGGACCCAGCGGTTTTTGATATACATATTTTTCACACCGGTGCAGGACGCGATGCCCAAACAGAATGGGCGGCAAAGCGGGTGAAATCACTTCACTTCGGACTAGGCCATTGGACGAACTGGGCGCGCGCAGTTTCCGATGCGCAGTTGGACGCGGTAATCTACCCAGAGATTGGCATGGACGCCACCACCATCCGGCTCAGTGCCTTGCGGCTCGCGCGCGTGCAACTGGCCGCATGGGGGCATCCCATGACGACGGGCTTGCCAACTATTGATGCCTACATCAGCGCGCAGGCATTTGAACCGCCGGACGCAGCCCAACACTACAGTGAGACCTTGCTTGCATTGCCACGACTTGGGTGCGCCTACCAGCCGTTTCAAACTGCGCCTAGCCGAGCGGACTTTTCAGCATGGGGCATACAGGCGACAGACCGGGTCTTGCTGTGCGCAGGCACACCGTTCAAATATGCGCCGCAATATGACGCGGTGCTAGTGCAGATTGCACAACGCTGTCAGCCCTGCAAACTGGTCTTTTTTAGGAGCAATCCAACAGCGCATTCTGATCTGCTGGAGCAGCGTTTGCGTACTGCATTTCAGGCAGGAGGCGCCGACTTTGACACGAGCGTTGTTTTTCTTCCCTGGCAACCACAAGCCACATTTTTTGCGCTCCTGGACCGCAGTGCTGTTTACCTCGATACCCTTGGTTTTTCAGGGTTCAATACAACGATGCAAGCGGTTGAGCGCGCAACGCCTATCGTGGCTTTTGAAGGCGAGTACATGCGAGGCCGCTTTGCAAGCGCCATATTGCGTCAGATGGGCCTGGACGAATGGATTGCAAGATCCGCGACACAGTATGTGGAATTGGTGGCGCGTGTGGCATTGGAGCCGAGCACGCAGGCGCAGGTCAAAGGTCATATGGTTGCGCATCGGAAAATGCTTTTCGAGGATCGGGACACCGTGGATGTATTGGGCCAGCACCTGCTGCGTTTATGCCAAAGCACAAACTAAGTGCGCTACGTGCAATTGATTTGTTTCATGACAGTAGCCGCTCCAGATGTGCCCGCCCATCGGGGCTGGCCATAAAGACCAGGGTTGCCCCTGCCTGAACCGGGTGGTCATCGGGTGGGTTAAAGACCCATCTGCCATGTTCGTGGGTAGCCATCAGCAGATAGTCTTTTGACTTGGGTGCAATGGCGGCCAATGGGGTGGTGGCAAAGCCCTCTGGCACGACCAGCTCTTCCACACGAAGCCCTTCATCGGTGTGCAGCATCTGGTCCATAAAGTTGACCACGTGTGGGCGTACCATGGCGGACGCGATACGCATGCCACCGGTGAAGTCGGGCGACACAATTTCGTCTGCACCGGCGCGGCGCGCCTTCTTGGCGTTGCGGATGTCGTGCACGCGCACCACCACGCGGGCTTTGGGGTTGAGCAGTTTCACTGACAAAGCAATCATCAGGTTATGGCTGTCGTCACCGGTCACGGCAAAAACGCCAGAAGCCGCACCCAGTCCCGCAAAGTGCAGCGCCTCGTCATTCGCAGCATCGTCGTGCAGATACAGGGAATGTGGGTGGTGTTCAAGCCAGTTGTCCAATGCGGCGCGATCACTCTCGATGACCACAAATTTGCGCCGCGTCTTGACGAGCTCGGTCGCAACGTTGGACCCCACGCGTCCAATGCCGCAAACAATGTAGTGCCCTTTGAGTTCGGCAATGTGTTTTTGCATGCGTTTCTTCCTCAGTTCGGTATTGAGATCGGCGTCTATCAGCAGTGCCACCATGGTGGAGAAAAGGTAACTCAGCGTGCCTATCCCCATGGTTGCAATAAACACGGTGAACAAGCGCCCCATCGGGTGGTGGGTCAAATCGACGGTCTCGCCATAGCCAATGGTGGCGATGGTGATAAATGTCATGTAGAAGCTGTCAATCCACGTGGCGTGGGGGCGGCCAATGTAGTGGTAGCCCAGCGTGCCGCAGAGGGTGATCAGGAACAACAGCGTGCCGCCATACAGCAGGCCTTTGAAGTGCCGGCTGCGAACGATTTTCTTGATGCCGTTGTGGCGGATATTCATGTCTGCACAAAAAGAAATAGCCTGACCAATGGTAGCCTTGAACCGAGATTGTCCAGTGGGAATTTTGGCGCGCAAGGCTCAACCCGTGCCATACTGGAACCCTTGTAGTCGAATCCACTATTCGTATCATGATCCGTTCCATAGCGGGATATTTGTTCATCGTGGCCGGTGCAGTTTCCATTTCACTTGCTGTCTCGGGCCTCGTCTCGGGCAACGTCATGCTTTTTTCAAAGCCAGGTCACAAAGTTGTCGCGCTCGCGTTAGACCCGGACAGGTTCTGGTTGAGTGTTGCGCTCTGGTTTCTGGGTGGTATTGCGCTTGGCATCGGTGGCTATGTCAAATTCTTGCGCGAACGCCGTTAGACCTTGGCGTTTGTGGGCGAGCATTCGCTCCACCATGAAAGAGACTCCTAAGTGAAGACTACCGAGTGCCCCTGTGGAAGCGGACTGGACTTGTCCGCGTGCTGTGGCACGTGGCACCAGGGCCTTGCAACCGGCGCGCATGCCCCAACCCCAGAGGCCTTGATGCGCTCGCGCTACAGCGCCTACGTGCTGGGATTGATTGACTATTTGGTGGCAACCTGGCATCCATCCACCGCGCCAGGTGATTTGGAGCTCCAGCCCATCAAGTGGATGGGGCTGGAGGTGCGTGATGCCGACTCCACCGGCGATGCGGGCGTGGTGGAGTTTGTCGCCCGTTACAAGGTCAATGGCCGGGCTGAGCGCATGCACGAGCTCAGCCGTTTTGTGCGCGAACAAGGGCGCTGGTACTACATCGACGGTCAATTTGTCGACGCAGCCAGCTAGACTGCGCCACGGCCAATCAGTGCACGTGGCAGAGCGTTTATTTCGCCTTGGCGCGGCCGTATTTTGCGGTAAAGCTGGCCTTGCCCAAGCTGTTGGCATTGATCATATAGCCCATGAGCCCGGCAGTGGCATCGGGCGGCAGATCCAGCTTGTCAGTTTTGAGCGCATGCACGGTGAACGTGTACCGGTGGGGCTTGTCGCCAGGGGGTGGGCACATACCACCCCAGGAATTGGTGCCGAAGTCGCTGCGGCCTTGCGTGGCTCCAGTAGGCAAGGTGGTGCTGTTGACTGCACCGGCGTTGGCGGGGAGTTCTGAGGTGGAGGCGGGGATGTTGAGGACAATCCAGTGCCACCAGCCCGATCCGGTGGGCGCATCTGGGTCATATACCGTAACGGCATAGCTCTTGGTGCCCTGTGGTGCGTTGGCCCACTTGAGGGCAGGCGACTTGTTTTCTCCCGTGCAGCCAAAGCTGTTGAACTCAAATCGCGCAGGTATCGCAGCGCCCGCTTTGATGTCAGGGCTGCTGAGCGTAAATCCCCCGGCTTGGCTCAACGTGGCTGCGCCTGCAAGCGTGGCGCAAAGAATGAATTGTTTCATCGCTATCTCCAGAAAGTGAGGGTGAAATGGATGGCGCACATTGCAAATTCGGGCGCGCGCAAAGGCTATCAGGACAAATGTTTGCCAGCAATCCCCGCCAGCTCAAACATCGTAACCTGCGGCTTGCCAAATACGGCCAACAGCTTCTCATCGGCATTGATGCTGCGCTTGTCTTTGGCGTCTTGCAGGTTGTTGGCCTTGATGTAGTCCCACAGCTTTTTCATCACTTGGGGTCGGGCAATAGGCTCGGCACCAATCACCGCTGCCAACGCGGCACTGGGTAGCTTGCCACTGGCTGCTGTTGTTTTGCGGGGCGCCTTGGGCTTGGCCACTTTGGCGGCCGTTTTGGCTGCCGCAACCTTCTTTGTAGGTGCTTTCTTGGCTGTAGCCCTCGTCGTTTTTGCACTACCAGCTACTGTTTTAGTAGCAGCTGTCGATTTTGCCGCAGTTTTGCGCGGTGGAAATTTGCTGGGTGCAAATTCAAAATTCACTTTGCCAGCTTCCGCATCCCAGGCCAACATGGCCTTAAAGGCGCGGCGGGTGCGCATGCTGACAAATTTGTCCAGCAGGTCGGTCTTGCCGGTGGCCAGCAGTTTTTGCATTTGGGCGCGTTCAATGGGCTGCTGCAGGATGATCTGGCCAGACTTGAAGTCGCAACTGGGCGTGGGTTGTGCCAGTGTGGGCACCGAGCGGTCGCACACATAGTTCTTGCCGTGTTCAAACACCGAGCCGCCAGCTGGATTGCCGGTCGCCGCACCACACTTTGGGCAGGGGCCTAAGGTTTCCTGGCCCGAGAAGTCGATGATCTCGCCACTTTCCTCGCCGGCCTTGTCATCGCCAAAGTCGAATTCGAGTTTGTAGTTCTTTGCCTCGTCGTCGTACTTAATGACCATCTCCGCCGTAAAGGGCCAACCCGCTTTGGAGCGGAAGCCGTCCAGTGGTCCGATCTTGCGGTCGCGCAAGAATTGCTCGACTTCGGCCACTTCAAAGGTGCGCCCAGCGGGTGTTTTGCCGAAGGAGAAGCCGCAACCATCGCTCTTGCCGTCCGCGCCGGTGCAGGTATAGCGGCGGTAGTTTTCCTTGACGATGCCCCCGCAATTGGGGCAGGGTGCGGCCAACGTGGCGTAGTCACCCGGTATGGTGTCGCGGTCGTATTCCTTGGCCTTTTTGACCATGTGCTCGGTCATGGCGGCAATTTCGGCCATGAAGGCGGTGCGGCTCATCTTGCCCTGTTCCATCTGGGCCAGTTTGTATTCCCACTCACCGGTTAGTTCGGCTTTGGTCAGCTCCTGCACGTCCAGGCCGCGCAGCAGTGTCATCAGCTGGAACGCCTTGGCTGTGGGGATCAGTTCGCGCCCCTCGCGCAGCATGTATTTTTCGGCGATCAAGCCTTCAATGATGCTGGAGCGTGTGGCGGGCGTGCCTAGCCCTTTTTCTTGCATAGCCTCGCGCAGCTCGTCGTCTTCCACGGTCTTGCCAGCGCCTTCCATGGCACCGAGCAGCGTGGCTTCGGAGTAGCGGGCCGGTGGGCGGGTCTTCAGGCCTTTGGGGTCTACAGAATCGGTCTTGACCTTTTCGCCCGGTTGCACCGGCACCAGGCTTTGGCCTTTGTCGCCATCTTTGGCATCGGCCACTTCGTCGGCAGCTTCTTTTCCGTAGATGGCCAGCCAGCCCGGCTTGACCAGCACCTTGCCTTCGGTCTTGAAGTTGTGGTCTTTCCCCTGGGCGTTTACCGTGCTGACACGCGTGGTGATTTGGTATTCCGCGCTAGGGAAGAAGATCGCCATGAAGCGGCGCACCACCAGGTCATAGATCTTCTGCTCGGCCTCAGACAGGCCACTGGGGGCTTGCAGCGTGGGGATGATGGCAAAGTGATCCGACACCTTGGCGTTGTCGAAAACGCGCTTGGTCGGCTTGACATAACCGCCTTTGACGGCCTGGGCTGCAAAAGGTGCCAAGTGTTTCATGCCACTGTCGGCCAACATGGCCAGCGTGTCTTTGACCACCGGCACATAGTCTTCTGGCAGGTTGCGCGAATCGGTACGGGGGTAGGTCAGGGCTTTGTGTCGCTCGTACAGGCTTTGTGCAATCTGCAGCGTGGTTTTGGCGGAATAGCCGAATTTTCCGTTGGCTTCGCGTTGCAGGCTGGTCAAATCGAACAGCAGGGGCGATGCCTGCGTGGTCGGCTTACTCTCTTCGGTAACGGTGGCCTGCTGCCCCCGCACGGCGTCGGCAATCGCCTGGGCTTCGCGTTGCGTCCAAATGCGGTCGGCCTTTTTCTCGGCGTCTTCGGCATCGCGCTTGTGCGCGGGGTTAAACCACTTTGCAGGGTATTCACCCGCTTGCGCGCCAAAAGTGGCGTGAATCTCCCAATAGTCACGGCTGATGAATTTGCGGATTTGCTCCTCGCGCTCCACCACCACCGACAGGGTAGGTGTTTGCACCCGGCCTACCGTCGTCAAAAAGAAACCGCCATCGCGCGAATTGAAAGCGGTCATGGCGCGGGTGCCATTGATGCCGACCAGCCAATCGGCCTCTGAACGGCAGCGCGCCGCATCGGCCAGGGGTTGCATCTGCTTGTCGGTGCGTAGCGCGCCAAAGCCGTCGCGGATGGCCTGCGGCGTCATGGATTGCAGCCACAGCCGGCTGACGGGTTTGCCCAAGGGCTTGGCCCCGCCCGCATATTGCTCGATCAGGCGGAAGATCAATTCCCCCTCGCGGCCCGCGTCACAGGCGTTAACCAGCTTGTCCACATCCTTGCGCTTGGCCAACTTCACGACGGCGTTCAGGCGGGTCTTGGTTTTGTCGACGGGTTTGAGGTCAAAGTGCGGTGGGATCACCGGCAGGTTGGCAAAGCTCCATTTGCCGCGCTTGACGTCAAACTCTTCGGGCGCCTGGATTTCGACCAAATGGCCTACCGCACTGGAGACGACGTAGGTATCGCTCTCAAAGTATTCGTCGTGCTTTTCAAACTTGCCCGCCAAGGGCGTGAGCGCCCGCACGATGTCTTGGGCGACGGAAGGTTTTTCCGCTATGACCAGTGTTTTGTTCGAAACAACGTTTTTCATCTGACTACAATCCGGTTCTCGCGTGCGCGCAGGTGCGCGCATACGCATACGTGGGCGCGCACACACGCACGCCCATACGGTTCACCATACCAAATTTTTGGCCCCCTTTTCCTGACGCGCAAAAAAGAGAGCACACGTGAAGACAAAACCAGTCAGCAAAACCATGCCGCGTGGCGATACCCGCCGCATTCAAACCCGCCGCTCTGGTGTGCATGGCAAAGGGGTGTTTGCACTGCAGGATATCGGCGAAGGCGAGACCATTATTGAGTACGTGGGCCAAATCATTACCTGGAAAGAAGCCCAGGCCCGCCACCCGCATGACCTCAAAGACCCCAACCACACGTTTTACTTTCACATTGATGAAAAGCACGTCATTGATGCCAAGTTCGGTGGCAATTCGTCACGTTGGATCAACCATTCGTGTGATGGCAACTGCGAAGCGGACGAGGTGGATGGGCGCGTCTTCATCAAGGCACGGCGCGACATTGCGCCCGGCGAAGAGCTGAACTACGACTACGGTCTAATTCTGGACGAGCGCTACACCAAAAAGCTCAAGGCCGAGCACCCCTGTTGGTGTGGTTCCGCTAACTGCCGGGGCACGTTGCTATCGCCAAAGCGATGATTGTGCGCAGCGCCGGGCCGCCCCAAGCTGCGCAGTCTCCCGAGGGGGGCAGCGACCCACACGAAGTGGGGAAGCGTGGGGGCCCTATCCGCTGGCCCGGCGAGAGTATTTGGGAGGCGGTGTCGCCACTGCTGCCCACTTTCTCGGTCGAGGTGCTGCCAGAAATTGATTCCACCAACAGCGAGCTGATGCGCCGCGCGCGCGCGGGGCAACTGGACCCCATTTTGCTGGTGGCCGAACGCCAAAATGCGGGCCGTGGTCGCTTGGGACGTGATTGGCTCGGCGCAGAGGCCAACCTAGCCCAGAGCCTGTCGGCGCTGACATTTTCTATCGGATTGCCTTTGAAACCCGCGGACTGGTCCGGCCTGTCGCTGGCGGTGGGTCTGTCAGTGGTGGAGAGCCTGAGCCCCGACTTGCGCCTCAAGTGGCCCAATGATGTCTGGTTTCAAACGCGCAAGTTGGCTGGCATATTGATTGAAACTGCGAGCGTGGGCGATGTGCGATACGCGGTAGTCGGCGTTGGCATCAACATGCTTGCGCCGGTCGATTTGGGGCTGCGCACGCCCGCCGCGGGGCTGCAAGAGTTGTTTCCCAACACCGATGCCGCTGAGGCGTTGGGCCGTGTTGCAGTGCCCTTGGTGCGCGCCATTTTGCGCTTTGAAGCAGAGGGCTTTGCACCACTGCGCGGCGCCTTTCATACGCGCGACCTGCTGTATGGGCACTCTGTAGTGTGCAGTGACGGCGTTACCGGGCTCGCACGCGGCGTTGATGCCGGGGGGGCGCTGCTGTTGCATACTGACACGGGTTTGAGAAAAATCACCAGTGCAGAGGTCAGTGTGCGACCTGCCTTTGCTTCTCCTACAACCGCAACCTGAAACCATGTTACGACTGCTTGTACTGATTCTGATCCTGGCAAACGGGCTTTATTTCGTCTGGAGCGAAAACATGCTGCAGGCCTACGGCTTTGCGCCCGCCCAACAGAGTGAACCCCAGCGGCTGGCCCAGCAGATCAAACCCGAGGCTATTCGGGTGCTCACGCCGGCAGAGTTCAAGCGGGTTGAAGCGCAAGTACAGGCTGATTTGGTGCCCCGGGAGTGTCTGATGGCAGGCCCGTTTGACGACGCGCAGGCCGGCACGCTACGCCATGCACTGGAGGGCACTTTGTCAGCGGGTAGCTGGCAGATCGACACGGTGGAAGTTCCCGCGCGCTGGATCGTCTACATGGGCAAATTCCCGAGTGCAGAAGCGCTAGCCAAGAAACAGGCCGAGCTGGCTGCCAAAAAGCTGGTGCCGCTGGGTTTGACCAATCCGGACCTGCAGCCCGGGCTGTCGCTGGGAGGATTTGCAACCCAGGCTGAAGCAGTCGCTGAGCTGGACAAAATGGCCCTACGGGGCATTCGCACGGCCAAGGTCGTACAAGAGCGTAAGGGGGGCAAACAGTCCCAGCTCAAACTACCCGCCGTCACCGCAGAGGTGAAGGCGCAGTTAGTGGACGTGAAACCCGCTTTGGCGGGCCGGACGCTGCAGAGTTGCAATTGAGTGAACAGTGGGAGAAACGTAATGTTGAAGACCTACCAAGGCAGTTGCCACTGTGGAACGGTTCGATTCGAAGCCGACTTGGACCTTTCGCAGAACACTTACCGCTGCAATTGCTCGATTTGCAGGCGCAATCGCTTTTGGGCCGCGGTGGCCAAAGAGGACAGCTTTCGCCTGCTGGCGGGCGAATCTGAGCTTACCCAGTACTTGTTCAATACCCAGAAGAATCAACACTACTTTTGCAAGCACTGTGGCGTGCGTCCGTTTGGCATTGGTACGGAGACACCCATTGGCAAAATGTACGGGGTCAATATCGGTTGTCTTGCGGGAGTGTCCGAAGAAGAGTTATCGCGCGTGCCGATCACTTGTGTGGATGGGCTGCACGACAACTGGACCAACGCACCGGCGTTTTGCAGCCACCTGTAGTGGCGGCTTGCTTGTTGTTTAGTCCACCCGCGCAAACCGCACCGTAAAGCAGGTGCCCGGTGGTGTTTGCCCCGGGCGACTGTCGTCTACCGTTACTGTGGCGTGGTGCTGGCGGGCAATTTCCAGCACGATGGGTAGCCCCAAGCCAGAGCCATCGGCTTCGTTGCCCAGCGCGCGGTAAAAGGGCTGAAACACCAGCTCGCGCTCTGCGAGCGGGATGCCGAGACCGGAGTCCTCCACCTGCAGCACCAGCACTTTGCTAAACGGGTCTTTCAAAAGGCGGGCGGTAATGACGCCGGGCTTCTCGGCGTTGGAGGGCGTGTAGTTGATGGCGTTGTCCATCAAGTTGCGCACCATTTCTTTCAAGAGCGTAGGGTTGCCTTGTATGGTTACGTCGGCATCGCCCGGGTCAGCGCCTTCATAGCCCACGTCGATGTGCTTGTCCATCGCACGGGGCACGCAGTCGCGCACGACTTCCATGGTTAGGCGAGCCAGGTTGCACGGCTGTTGGCTCATGGCGGTGCCGCTGCTCTCGGCGCGGGCCAGGGCCAGCAACTGGTTGACCGTGTGGGTGGCTCGAATGCTGGAGCGGCCAATTTGGCGCAGTGATTGTTTGAGGTCCTGCGCACTGGCGCCTTCGCGCTGGGCTAGGTCGGCCTGCATGCGCAAGCCAGCCAGTGGTGTCTTGAGCTGGTGCGCTGCATCTGCCAGAAAGCGCTTTTGCGTGGCAATAGAGTCCTTCAGGCGCATCAGCAAATCGTTGACGGATGACACCAGGGGAGCCACTTCCAGCGGCACGGCTTCAGCGTCAAGAGGGCTCAGGTCGTCCGGGCTGCGGGCGCGGATGCGCTCTTCCAGGTGGTTCAAGGGCTTGATCGCTTGCACCAACGCCAGCCACACCAGCAGCACGGCCAGCGGCAAGATCACAAACTGCGGCAGCATCACACCTTTGACAATCTCGGTGGCGAGCAGCGAGCGCTTGTCCATCGTCTCTGCTACTTGCACCAGCGCGGGCTTGGTGTTGGGCAGGTCGAGCTTGACCCAGGTGTAGGCCACTTTGATGCCAACGCCGCGGAACTCGTCGTCGCGCATGCGGACTTCGCCCGAGGCCATTTTTTCGTCTTCGGGCGGTACGGGCAGATTTTTCTCTCCGCTCAGGTACTCACCGCCCGGACCCAGTACTTGGTAGTACACCGTGTCCGAGTCATCCGCGCGCAGCAGTTCGCGCGCGGGCAGGGGCAGCACAAATTGCGCCTTGTTGTGGTTGGTGGTGATGAGCTGCGCCAAGGCGCCTACGTTGAATTCCAGGGCGCGGTCAAATGGCTTGCCGGCAATGCCTTGTGCTACCAGCCAGGTGAGCACCAAGCTGATGGGCCATAGCAACAGTAGCGGCGTGAGCATCCAGTCCAGAATTTCGCCGAACAGGCTGCGTTGCTCACGCTGGAAGATTTTCACGCTGAGGGCCTTGTAAAGCCTAACAACATGTAGAAAGTGCCGCAAGCCCTTGTGGAATGTGCGTAAACAGCTATTGAATCCATAGCAACCAATTCACGGCTGAATCTTCTCAAGACAATACCCCAAGCCGCGCACCGTGGCAATGCGGATCGGGCCTTTCTCAATCTTCTTGCGCAGGCGGTGGATGTAGACCTCAATCGCGTTGTTGCTCACCTCTTCGCCCCATTCGCACAGGCGCTCCACCAGTTGGTCTTTGCTGACGAGGCGGCCGGCGCGCTGCAGCAGCACTTCCAGCAAGCCCAGTTCACGGGCAGACAGCTCGACCATCTTGCCGTCAATCGTGGCCACGCGGCCTGCCTGGTCATAGGTTAGCGGGCCGTGTTTGATGGTGCTGGTGGTGGCACCCATTCCACGGCGCACCAGGGCGCGCACGCGGGCTTCCAGCTCTTGCAGACTGAAGGGCTTGGCCATGTAGTCGTCGGCACCGTAGTCCAGGCCTTTGACGCGCTCTTCCACGGCGTCGGCAGCGGTGAGAATCAACACAGGCAATGAAGAGCCGCGACCGCGTAGTTTCTTGAGCACTTCCAGGCCGTGCATTTTGGGCAGGCCCAGGTCGAGGATTAGCAGGTCAAATTCGGTGTTGGTCATGAGGGCGGCGTCTGCCTCTGAGCCACTGGCCACGTGGTCTACCGCAGCCCCGGCACCGCGCAGTGCGCGCAACAATCCGTCGGCCAATACCTGGTCGTCTTCAGCGATCAATATCCGCATGTCGGCTCCTCATTGTTTTCGGCATTCTAGGCCCGGGCATTTATTGGCCTAGTGACCACTGTACGCCTCTAAGCCGATCGACAGGACCGTTGCCACCTCGTCCCCTACAGCCTGGCGCAGCTCCAGCTCGGTTTGCGTGACGGCTGCCCGGTAGGCTTCCAGCCATGCCAGTCCGGTGGCGGTGAACCGCAGTTGTCGCGCCCGCGCGTCCACCGGGTCCGCTGCGCGTTCGACCATGCCCCACGCCTCGCATTGGGTGACCAAGGCACCCATGGCTTGCTTGGTCATGCCGGCTTTGCGTGCCAGTTCGGTCAGGCGGGTGCCGCCGGTGGCGAGGTGGCGCGTGATGTGGATGTGTGCAGCCCCCACTTGGCCGCGCGACACCAGATTGGCAAGGCCCAAGGGCATTGCTGCATGGTGCGCCATGAGCACCAGGACCCGCGCGTCAAAGCGCTCCAAGGCGAGCCGCAACCAATGACCCATGTGGCTGTGACGCCAGTTTTCGGTGGCAACCGGCATGTCTATTTGCATGGATTTAATAGTAATGCAAACTTACCAAGATTTGTGTTCACTGCATTCAATAACTGCGTTTAAACTACTGTTCAAGCATCCAGCCTGTGATTAATCCCAACTGCTGTCATGCGCCACTACATTGATTTTTAAGGAGATTTCCATGGACGCACCCGTCAAGAGCCTCGCCGCCAACAGCGAAAAAGCCAAAGCCCTGCAAGTGGCCCTGGCCCAAATTGAGAAGCAATTTGGCAAAGGCACCATCATGCGCCTGGGCGAGGGCGAGGTGATCGAAGACATTCAGGTCGTTTCCACCGGCTCGCTGGGGCTGGACATTGCGCTGGGCGTGGGTGGCCTGCCCCGTGGCCGCGTGGTCGAAATCTATGGCCCGGAATCGTCCGGCAAAACCACGCTCACGTTGCAGGTGATTGCCGAGATGCAAAAGCTGGGCGGCCAGTGCGCCTTTGTGGATGCCGAGCACGCCTTGGACATCCAGTACGCGCAAAAGCTGGGCGTCAACCTGCAAGACATGCCGATCAGGCAGCCCGACACCGGCGCGCACGCGAAGGCAAATGTGGAC